>Ga0256410_1000061_pt1 | contig 204255 bp, 157 predicted proteins | sample PhyWR1_FD_185983 | JGI IMG/M metagenome (GOLD analysis project Ga0256410, IMG submission 185983) | Leaf surface microbial communities from wheat plants in UC Gill Tract Community Farm, Albany, California, United States - DLSL W.R1 | ecosystem: Host-associated > Plants > Phyllosphere >... | reverse complement strand
AGAGTAGGTCGGTGCCAAATTTTATAATCAGCCCGGTAGTTTCAGTACTACCGGGCTTTTTTGTGCGTTATGGTTTTGCTATATTCGTAGTATCCCTCCGCAACAGGGCAATGTACGAGTAGGCCTTATCGCTGGTTCAAGGGGGGACTCAACCCTTGTTCAGGAAGATCAGGTTAGCAACCGTGAAAAGTTTCATAGCAATATCTGTTCTTAGTATGACAAAGGCTTTACTTCGTCCAGAAAGTTCACTTAAGTACACGTAGTACGCCAGTGTGCTTTACGTCTTATACCCGGAATAATTTCTATACTAAGAAACTTCTATCACTTCCGTCTGTTATATATACCTGTGTTGAGACATCTATTATTCTTATCTTTACACCTCAGTTTCTATTATAATACCTCTATAACAATACAACCCCATGGATATCAACGTTGGCGCAAGGAGAGAAGTCATGCAGCATATTGAAAAGTACATGCTGGATAATATGTTCAATTATCTCAAACCCGTTGAAACGATCTGGCAGCCGTCTGACTTTCTACCTGATTCAACTCAGGATGATTTCTTTGACAAAGTTAAAGAGCTGCGCCAAAGCGCGGAAGGCCTCCCATATGATCTGGTGGCGGTTCTGATAGGCGATACGATTACTGAAGAGGCTTTGCCTACCTATGAGTCGTGGTTGGCTATGGTTGAGGGAGTTTCGAAAGATGAAGAGGGAGGCTGGATGAAATGGCTTCGCCACTGGACATCAGAAGAGAACCGTCATGGTGATCTCCTTAATAAATACCTTTATCTGTCTGGTCGCGTGAACATGCGCCAGCTGGAAATTTCTACTCAATACCTCCTTGCTGACGGTTTTGATATCGGCACTGACCAGGATCCCTATCGTAATTTTATCTACACTAGCTTCCAGGAACTGGCGACCAACATCTCTCACCGGAGAGTAGCTTCTCAAGCGAAAAAAAGCGGGGATACCTTGCTTTCCAAGATGTGTGGTGTGATTGCAGCTGATGAGGCCAGACACGCCAGAGCTTATACTGATTTCATTTACCAGATCATTAAGGTTGATCCTAATGAGGTGATGATCGCGTTTGAAGACATGATGCGGAAAAAGATTGTCATGCCTGCTCATTTCCTTCGTGAACTGGGTAAGAAGGCTGGCGAAACGTTTACCCATTTTGCCGACGCGGCACAACGTTTGGGTGTGTACACTGCAGTTGATTATGTGGATATATTAAAGCAGCTGACAGCTGAGTGGGAGCTGGCCAGCCTGAAAGGCCTCAACGAACAAGGTGAAAAAGCCAGAGATTACGTGATGAAGCTGCCTGATCGTCTGATCAGGATTGCAGAACGAATGAAGAATCCGTCGCTGGATTATCAGTTCAGCTGGATACACTCTGTGTAATCAGTTTCCTGGTGGTTAGCTACTGCTGTTGCTGCATCTCTTCGTAGCGTCTGTAACTGTTGTTGGATATATCTTCAATCGCCTTTTCAATGACGATATTGGGTAACTCTAGTTTGAAATCCTCATCATCTTCATAAGAGACACTTACAGACACTTCCAGCTTGTGTTGTGGCAGACCCTTGTATACGCCCTTGACCGGTGAGCAATCGCTGAAGTTTCTTCCAACCGCAAGTCTCACGTGTGTTTCATTGGCGATGCAATTATTAGTGGGGTCGAGTCCCAGCCATCCATAGCCAGGCAGGTAAGCTTCCACCCATGCATGCGTTGCACCTTCACCCCGCATACCATTTTTATGGGGACAGATGTATCCGCTCACATAGCGAGCTGGGATGGTAGCGGTTCGAAGCATCACCAAAAGAATATGTGCAAAGTCCTGACATACTCCCGCTTTTAGCTGCCAGATGACATCTGTTGTTGTTTCAACAGTGGTGATTCCCGGGATGTAGCTGAAGTTCTCGTAAACGTATTTGCAATATCTCAGGGCTATCTCGTACGGACTGCTGGCATAGTGATTCTGTTCGTTCAAGATCTGCTGCAATTCCTCTAAGCCTTCGATGTGCTCCTGCCAGAGGAAATCAATGAAACCGATATCGTTCTTTAACGCTTGCAAGCGTTGCCATTGTACATCGATGGGAAGATCATTTTTAGGCAAAGGCTTATTGCGTGTGTTGACAACTGTTGTGGATAAGATGTTCAGTTCGGTATGCGGACTGCTGAAGCTGAAGTTGCCTACTTCATTTCCATAATAGTCTTTTGAAACGTAAACGGAAGGATCTCCTGTAATGGAAAGCTCGTGCGTCTGAACTTCCTGATAATCATCATTTATCGGAAACAAGATAATCTGATTTGCACTGTCTCTTACGGGCGCCTGGTAGGTGTACTGTGTCAGGTGCTTTATCTTAAATTCTGGCATCTTCGAAACTTAATGGTTAAGCGTAGGCGAAATAGTTTTGATTGAGTGCATTGCCTATACTGTATAAATCTTTTTTGACCTGACCGAGGTAAGTATGCAATCCCTGCTCGGTGATTGTTTCCACGGTGCTGTATTTGATGGTGCTCTGCAGCCTGCCAATCATGAACGACAGTTCCTTTGATTCCACGATGTCATTATTCTGTTTTAGTCGCTCAAAATAGCGGTAGATGTTGTTCACAGAATAAAGTACCGATCGCGGGAAGTCGTTGTTCAAAACAACCAGTTCCAATACGTTTTCAGGATCAAATCCCTGTCTGTAGGTTTTGAGATACAAGTCGTAGGCTCCCAATGAGAGAAGCAGATAACGCAGGTAAGTAGTTCCTGTGAGAAGATCGGGATCACTGTTGGCCTTGTTAAACTTGATGTCGAGTATGTCGGTTGATTGTATGCTACGCTCCAGATACTTGCCGATATTCATGAAGCTGCGGCCTTCACCACGCTCCATCGTCACTTCACCGATCCCATAGTATAGCATGACTTGTTTGATAAGCTCATCAAGTACGGACACGGGGTCGCCCTTTTTCAGAGAACTGATGAGCCGCTTATCATTAACCAGGTGGTAGTACTCGTTAAGGCACTGCCATAAATCTTTGGTGAGGTGATCCTGAACGCTGCGGGCATTCTCGCGAGCAAGGGTAATGATGTTGATGATGGAGTTCGGATTATCTTTTCCAGTGAGCATATATTGCAGTACGTCCCGGCTTTTAAATTCAATGTCGCGGATGACGGCTTCATCAGGACTGTTATAGATGCGAATCACCGGGCGCCATGAAAATTCATTCAGGGCATCCTGTGAAGAGGCATAGTTGATCTTCAAAATGCGCAAAATACCATCGCTCCTTTCCATATAGCGACTCAACCAATATAAGTTCGAAGCAACTCTGCTTAACATATGTACGTGTTTAAATTATGATGCCAATACCCAGGTGTCTTTGCTGCCCCCACCCTGTGAGCTGTTTACTACCAGGGAGCCTTCGTTCAATGCAACTCGCGTCAGTCCGCCCGGTACGATTTGAATGCCATCGGGACCGCATAATGCGAAGGGGCGAAGGTCAATACGGCGAGGGTGCAATGCTTTATTGATAAAGCAGGGCGCTGCTGACAGACTGATGGTTGGTTGCGCGATGAACTGGCGGGGATCTTTATTGATCTCCTGCTTGTACTGGTGAATCTCTTCATCCGAAGCAACGTGCCCCATCAGCATACCATAGCCACCGCTTCCATTGGTGCGTTTAACAACCATGGAGTTCAAATTGGCGAATACATATTCTTTTTCTTCCCGGTTCCCGAGCTGGTAAGTAGGAACGTTCTTAAGCAGGGGTTCTTCGTTAAGGTAATACCGGATCATTTGCGGCACGTAGGTATAGATCGCTTTATCATCTGCAACGCCGTTTCCGACAGCATTAACGATCGCCACATTGCCTTTCTTATACGCGCTCATGATACCTGCTACTCCCAGAATACTTTCCGGATTAAAGACGAGCGGATCCAGGTATTCGTCGTCTACACGACGATAGATCACATCGACCTGTTGACGGCCGTTTGTTGTCTTCATGTAAACGGTCTGGTTCTCCACCAGCAGGTCACGGCCTTCAACGAGCTCTACACCCATAAGACGGGCCAGCGTAGTATGTTCAAAATAGGCCGAGTTATAACTTCCGGGACTTAGCAATACAATGGTCGGGTTTGAAATTTGCCTCGGCGAGATCGCCTTCAGGTTCTTGTACAGAATCTCAGGGTATTCGGTGACGCTTCTTACTTTGCATTGTGGCAGAAGGTCGGGAAAGAGGCGCTTGGTGATTTCCCGGTTTTCAAGCATATAGCTCACGCCCGATGGTGTGCGGAGGTTATCTTCCAGCACATAAAACGTTCCATCGAAGTCGCGGATCAAGTCTATGCCCGCAATGTGGACGTAGATGTCATACGGGACTTTTACCTTGTACATCTCCCGTAGAAAATGCGGGCATGAATAGATGATATCTGCAGGCACTATGCCATCTTTGACGATGAACATGTTGCTGTATATGTCTTTCAGGAAGGTGTTTAAGGCTTTAAGACGCTGCTTGATTCCTTTTTCAATAAAGTTCCAGTCCTGAGCAGTAATAATACGCGGAATGATGTCAAAAGGAAATATCTTTTCAATTCCTTCGCCACTGTTGTACACGGTGAAGGTAATACCCTGGCTCATGAACAGGTTTTTGGCCAGATCTTCTTTTTTAGCCAGTCCTTCAGCAGATTCCGTGGATAAATACTCAATTACTTTCTGATAGGGGGTCCTTATCTGATTGTCAGAGCTGAACATTTCGTCCCAAGTGTTGGGAGTTTGAGGATAATGATTTAAAAAGTCCAGTTCGCCCATTAGTTATTTATACGTTTTCTATAAAAATATCAAATTAATTGGCATATTTTTATAGAAAACGCATCACTCAACGCTAAATGTCCACTAAAATGTGAAATAATTTTATTCGGCCTTGTTGTTGTACTCTGTTAGGGCGTTTTTAATCACGTCGCAGGCTTTAATAATTTCTTCATCAGTGGTAATGAGGGGAGGGGCAATGCGGATCGCTGTATCGCAATGAAGGAACCAGTCGACGATTACGCCATTAGCGATGCAGAGCTTGCTTACTTCCTCAACCTGTTTGAAGGAATCAAGCTGTATGCAAAGCATCAATCCTTTTCCACGAATTTCTTTTATAGCGGGGTGTTGAAGCTCTTTTCTGAGCAAGGCCTCTTTTTCGTCCACGCCAGCCATCATGTTTTCTTCCAGAATGGCGTTCAGGGTAGCCAGACCTGCAGCACAGCATACCGGGTGACCTCCGAAAGTGGTAATATGCCCAAGAATTGGATTGTCTGCAAGCACACTCATGACATCACGGTTTGCGCAGAATGCGCCAATCGGCATGCCACCTCCTATTCCCTTTGCCAGCAAGAGAATATCGGGAGCTATATCATAATGCTCGAAGGCGAAAAGCTTCCCTGTTCTTCCAAATCCGGTTTGGATCTCATCAAAGATCAACAGTGTTCCTGTTTCCGTACAGCGTTTTCGGAGAGCTTGCATGTATGAAGTGTCAGCTACACGCACACCTGCTTCTCCCTGGATGGTTTCCATGATCACACAGGCTGTCTGCTCATCGATCATTTGTAGGTCGGCTTCCTCGTTGAAGTTGATGAAGTGCACATCCGGTAAAAGAGGACGATAGGCTTCTTTATAATATTCATTGCCCATTACGCTCAATGCACCATGCGTACTGCCATGATAGGCGCTGTTACACGAGATGATCTTGCTTCTTCCGGTATATCTCTTGGCGAGCTTCAAAGCGCCTTCGGTGGCTTCGGCGCCTGAGTTAACAAAGTAAACCGAGTTGATGCTTTCCGGAAGGACCGAGGTGATCTTCGTTGCATAGAGCACCTGAGGAGACTGGATATACTCACCATAAACGGCCAGATGCATATACCGGTCGACCTGATCTTTGATGGCCTGCACTACTTTGGGATGGCGGTGGCCGACGTTGCTTACTGCAAATCCTGAGACAAAGTCGATATAAGCTTTATTGTCGGGGCCGTATAGATATACTCCTTCAGCCCGTTCAATGTGAAGCATTCGCGGAGTGAAGGATGTTTGAGCGTTATTTAGAAGAAATAACTGACGTAAACTTAACATGTACAAAAATACAAAAGCCCGCGGGACAACCGCAGGCTCAAACTATTATAAAAAATAAAACTACTAAATCAACTAGTCTTTTTTCTCGCGCCTCTCCTTCAGCTGATTAATGAGGTGCTCTCTGAATTCACGTTCGGCGGGATACACTTGTTCTGCCTTACTCTTAGGTAATACCTGATAAAATTGGCTCAGGTAGCGTTTTTTGGTTTCAAGCATACGCGTTTCAAAGTTTAATCCGTCTACCGCAGAAGTGTTGCCTTGTTCTTTGGCAGTCTTGCGGGCCTGGTGTCTTTCACGAAAAAGCTTGTTCATCTCCTGGCGATAGTTGTTATAGACAGGCCAAAAGCTTTGAGCTTCCTCTTTATTCAGGTTGAGGCTCTTTGTCAGGAACTCAGCATTAAGTGCTTCAATGCGTTCGTGCTTGGAAGGTCCTCCTGATTGAGCAAAGGTGCTTGTTGCCAGAAAGAGGCCGAGCAATATGGTGAATATTAATTGTTTCATGTCAGTGTTAAAGTGTTGTCTCCAGATATTGTTCAATTTCCTGATCCGATAGTTCAATGGCCGAATCCACGCTTGTTGTATTATTTAGATTCTCGATGATGACAGGCATGTCTCCTGAATCGCTGTTAATGAGCAGGTAATCAACAATGGCCTCGTCTGGGATGTAAGCAAGTTTGGCATCTATAGAATCGGATTTCTGGTAGAAGTAAACACCTGTTGCACTGGCAATCATGATACATGCAGCAGCAGCATACTTTAACCAGGAAGGCATCAGACTGCGTACCTTAGCTTCTTTCCGCTTCTCCTGTATTCCGGCTTTTTGTTTGATCGACTCTTCCAATGAATTGAAGTAACCTTCAGGTACAGTGAAACCATCATCATCCGTGAGGCTTCTGAGTTTCTCCACTTTGATGGAAGACATGATCTGATCTTCAAGCGTGTCAAAATAACCGTCAGGCACACTCAGGTTCTGGTTCCAATCACTTGATACTACAGATTCAATCGCGATTCTGCTGGTGATCTGCTGTTGCATCTCATCAAAATAACCGTCTGGTACATTGAACGGATTTCTCTTCCCTGCTGCGTTAAGCAGCGGTGACTGCTTTTCCCATCCCTCGTCCATGTTATTTACATCCATATACTTTTAAGATTAATTCTACGCGTGAAGGTTTAATCCTTATTTAACAAAAAACTTTCTATCTTTTTCACTGCATGGTGGAAGGAAGCTTTTAAGCCACCGACACTCGTGCCGAGTATTTCGGAGATTTCTTCATATTTCAAGTCGTCGAAATATTTCATGTTGAACACCAGACGCTGCTTTTCAGGCAGTGTGAGTAATGCCTGTTGGAGTCTCAGTTCTGCATGGTTGCCATTAAAGTACGATCCTTCTTTAAGTGAGTCGGCCAGGTCATACGAGACTTCATCCAGCGGAATGTTGTTTTGCTGCTTCTTTTTATTTAAAAATGTAAGGCATTCATTCGTCGCGATCCTGTAGATCCAGGTATACAGCTGGGAGTCACTTCTGAACGTTCCCAGATTTTTCCAAACCTTGATAAAGGCGTCTTGAACCAGGTCATCCGCATCGTCATGGTTTAATACCAGCCTTCTGACATGCCAGTATATTTTCTGTTGATATTTCTTCAATAGCAGCGTGAATGCCTCTTCTTTAGTGCGCTCGTTTGCGAATTTTTCGAGTATTACTGCGTCTTCAATTTGTTGCATTTTTGTTGCTTAGTGCCCGGAAATTAGCCGCTGTATCTTCGACTCAGGTTAATGCCTGAGGTTTAATGCGCACGCTAATTTCAGAAAATTTAATTGTTTAACCTCTAATGAAAGAGAGTGTGCTATCGCAAGCTTGTTTGAGAGCGGATGGCAATGTGTCATCGGTCCACGGATGCCGCCCATTGAACACGTGGTCAGCATTTTCAAGTACTATCAGGTAGCTATGTGGCTGCTGGCGGTTTAGTAGTTTTGCCTGGTCCACAGTAACGGTGGTGTCGGCGTCGCCGTGTAGAATGAGCCAGGGTTGCTTCAGCGAACCTGCAGCTTCCAGAATATCGAGCTTAGCGGCGTTGGATTCCAGATCAGTCAGTACTTCGAGGTAAAGAGGCATCTGCTGGTTGGTTCTGGAATTTGACATGTATATCACGCCTTCTTTCCTCCAATAACTTTCGTGGTCTGTATTCCATAATCCCCTGAAGTTGCTTATAGAAGCCCAGGTTACCAGCTTGTTGACACGCAGGTCGCTATTGGCTTGCAGGATGCTGATGCCACCTCCGAGACTATGCCCCACCAGGGTAATGCTGGAAGGAGGGGGAAAATCTTGCCCGCTTTTGGCATAGGTGATCACTTCGTTCAGGTCATACAGTTCTTTGCTGAATGTATTTTGCGCGAATGATTCCAGATCGTCAAATATGTCGGTCTGGTCATGGCTCATTCCGTTGTGAGAAAAGTTAAACTTCAAAAAGCTAAAGCCCGCGTTGGCAAAATATTCCGCTACCAGCTGGTGCGTGCCCCAGTCTTTAAATCCTTTGAAGCCGTGCACGAATATGACCATGGGAGCATCTGGAGCGCTCGAAAGCAAGTAGTCTATATATATAGGCTTTTGTTCGCTACCTGGGATTTGTGTCTTGTTGCTATGCATGATGCGAAGTGTTTCAAGAGGGTAATCTATGTAAATGAAGATAAGTTTTTAAAAATTTCAAATCAAGGTCTTGAACAGCTGCATTAACGGCGCCGGGAGTGTTTTTTTCTAAATATATTTGTTTACAAATTAACACCTTAAGCTTATTTATATAAAATCTAAATAGTAGTGTTTGACAAAGGAATGACAGCGGTGCTTCGGTGTATTGGTACCTTTGTTGAGGTTTTTTTAAACATACTCAGAGTTGAAACAATTAAAAGTTTTAGCATTTACGCATCAGCAGATTGATCTTAAGGATTTAGGGAAATTGGTAATCTGTAATCAATCGTTGGTTAGCAGATTAAGTGCTGTTAAGCAACAGTTTGGCATTGCTGAAATTTTTTACATCGGCACATGTAACCGGGTTGAGTTTGTCTTCTGCGCATCTCAGCAAATTAATCCTGCCTTTATCAGGGAGTTTTTCCTTTCTCTTGATTTTTGTATTGAGCAAGATAAGGTAGATGACTTTGTTAACCGGGTAAAATGGTATGAAGATGAGGAAGCACTTAATCATTTGCTTCGGATCTCATGCTCTCTGGAGAGCCTGGTAGTTGGCGAAAAGGAGATACTTGCACAGGTGCGCAAGTCATACGAGATGTGCAGGGAAGCCGGCTTTACAGGTGATTATCTGAGGATGATTATGAACCAGGTGGTGAAAGCCGCCAAACGTGTTTATACAGAAACGAAGATTTCAAAGAATCCGATATCTGTGGTCTCGTTAGCTTACCGTAAGTTAAGAGAATTGAATATGTGCTCCAATTCGCGTATCCTTATCGTAGGAGCGGGAGAAACCAACAAGACGATATCGAAGTATCTTCAAAAACATAAATATTCAAACTTTGCGGTTTTTAACCGTACGCTTGCGAAAGCGGAGGAACTGGCGAAAGACCTGAGGGGTGAAGCCTATCAGCTTGAGGATCTGAAGACCTACAATAAAGGTTTTGATGTGATTATTACCTGTACAAGCGCCACGGAACCGATCATTACCAATACCATTTATCAGTCATTGCTTAATGGTGAGACAGATAAAAAGGTCATTGTTGATCTGGCCATTCCGAACGATACAGATGCAGAGGTATTAGAGAAAAATCCCGTTCATTATATCGAAGTGAAAAGTCTTCAGGAAGTTGCCAACCGGAACATGCAGGAGCGGTACCAGGAGCAGGTTCATGCTGAGGTGATTATTGAGCAGACGATTGATGAATTCAGACCCTTGTTAAAGCAGCGTCGTATTGAACTGGCTATGCGGGAAGTGCCCCTGAAAATAAAGGAAATTAAGAGTATGGCGCTGAATTCTGTTTTTGCTGAAGATATTGAGCAGTTGGATGAAAATTCGCGGGAGGTGCTTGAACGGGTTATTAACTATATGGAGAAGAAATATATCAGTGTTCCTATGGTTATGGCGAAGGAAATACTCGTTAACAACAGTTAATTTTCTCTACCCTATGCATGAGATGCGAGATTCGTTATTTTTGCAAAAAGGCTATATTTTATTTTGGATAGAAAACTTATCATTGGAACACGTGGGAGCGAGCTTGCTCTCTGGCAGGCAAACTTCGTAAAAGATAGACTTTCGGAACTTGGCGTTGATGCCGAGCTGAAAATTATAAAAACTCAGGGAGATAAAATTCTGAATCTCCGCTTAGACAAGCTGGAAGGTAAAGGCTTTTTTACCAAGGAATTAGAGGAGGGTCTTCTGGATAACTCCATCGATATAGCTGTCCATTCTCATAAAGATTTACCAACTCAACATCCTGAAGGATTGATTATAGCGGCAGTTTCTGAGCGCGAGGATCCGCATGAACTTCTGTTAATTCTGAAGGATTGTGTAGATGTGAAGCAGAAGCTTTCTGTGAAATTCGGCGGAATGGTTGGAACCTCATCTAACCGCAGAAAGTCGCAGTTGCTTGCATTCCGTCCGGATTTCGAGATAGAAGACCTGCGGGGCAATGTACTTACGAGGATTCAAAAGCTGCGTGATGAAGATTACGATGCGATTATCCTGGCAAAGGCCGGCGTTGCACGTCTGGGTCTTGATCTAAGTGAGTTTCACGTAGAAGAGCTTGAGCCTATAGAACTTATTCCGGCGCCTGCGCAAGGTGTTCTGGCCATCCAGATTCGGGAAGGTAATCAGGACTTGTATGAATTGCTTCAGCGCATCCACAACAAGGAAGTAGCTGATGTGATATCCGTAGAAAGAAAGGTCCTTAACCTTTTTAACGGAGGATGTCATATGCCTTTGGGTTGCTATTGCCGTAAAGAAGACGGAAAGTACCATGTTTGGACAGCGAAAGCCGACGAGGGCGATATGTTCCCAACGAGGTTGTATACAGAGGCTGACAGTATTGAGGGTCTTGCTGAACGCATCGTAGCGAAGTTCTCCAAAGAACGAAGTCTGCCGTCGAAAGTGTTTATTACCCGTGAGATATCTGAATTCAGCTATTTCTATAAAGCAATGGCTGCCAACGGTATCGCTATCGAAGGTCGATCACTGATCCGGACTTTCCCGATCATCAACAAGCTTGATTCTTATATCCTTCGTGATCTTGACTGGATTTTCTTCAGCAGCAAGAACGCGATTGAGTACTTTTTTAAACTTGATCCGCAGATTGCCAAGCGCACCAAGTTCGGTGTTCTGGGTCGTGCTTCTGAGGAGACTCTAAGACGCTTCGGCAGGATACCTGATTTTAGCGGTGAAGACGAGGGTATTGATACTGTTGAAATCGCTAAAGAATTTGCCACGATCGCAAGCGGAACCAAGGTGTTGTTCCCGGGTGCTAAAGGCTCCCTGCGTACTGTGCAGCAGATGTTGTCAGAGCAAACAAAGATCATCGATCTTCCGATATATGAAACGGTGCAGGAGACGAACGTAGAGCAGTCGCTTGCAGATGTTTTAATTTTTACAAGCCCATCAAACGTAGAGGCGTATTTTGAGAGTAACTTACTTGAGCCGGGTCAAAAGGTGATTTGCATAGGCAGATCTACAGGTAAGAAATTTGACGAGATGGGCGTACACTATACGCTGCCTTACTCACCGGACGAGATCGGTCTGGCTGAGGCTGTGTACGGACTTTAATCATTATATTATGTTACAAAGACCAAGAAGAAATAGAAAAAGCGAAGTTATCCGTCAGATGGTTAAAGAAACTCATCTGACAGCGTCAAATCTGATCTTTCCACTCTTTATCGTAGATGGGCAAAATCAGAAAACAGAGGTCGGTTCCATGCCTGGGATCTACCGCTATTCGATCGATAACTTGCTGAGAGAGGTGGAGAGTTGCATGAATCTCGGTCTTAAGTCTTTCGATCTCTTCCCTTATATCGAAGAATCATTAAAAGATAAATATGCTACGGAGAGCTACCGCGAGGGATCTTTATACCTCCGCGCTATTGCTGAAGTGAAGCGTAATTTTCCTGAAGCCTGCGTCATCACTGACGTGGCGATGGATCCATATAACTCTGACGGCCATGACGGCATTGTTGAAAATGGCGTTATCCTGAACGATGAGACTCTGGAGGTCTTAGGCAAGATGGCCCTGGCACATGCACAGTCGGGTGCTGATATCGTTGCTCCTTCGGATATGATGGACGGCAGGATTGGCTATATCCGTCAGGTTCTTGACGACAACGGCTTCCAGCACGTATCGCTGATGTCTTATTGTGCGAAGTACGCAAGTGCTTTCTACGGACCTTTCCGTGATGCCCTGGGCTCTGCTCCAAAGGCAGGCGACAAGAAGACTTACCAGATGGACCCTGCTAATCAGCGTGAAGCGCTGATTGAAGCATCTTTGGATGAACAGGAAGGTGCAGACTTCCTGATGGTTAAACCAGCCTTGTCTTACCTGGATGTTATTAAGCTGCTGAAAGATCATACAGATCTGCCAATAGCGGCATACAATGTCAGCGGTGAATACTCCATGATCAAAGCAGCCGCACAGAAAGGCTGGCTGGATGAGCAGCGTACGATTACCGAGGTTCTTACCAGTATCCGTCGCGCAGGTGCCACAGCAATTTTATCTTACCACTCCAAAGAAGTACTTCTTAACAAGTGGATCTAAACTATTCTATAGCTTTTTATAACCATGTCAGATCATCAGAATTCAAATACTTCAGCCGTTAATACAGTGAGCCTGCCAGATATCAGCAGAGCGAAATCTTCAGCCTTGTATGAAGTCGCGAAGGGATACTTTCCCGGCGGTGTAAACTCACCTGTGAGAGCATTCAAGTCTGTGTATGGCTCGCCTTTGTTTATCGAAAAGGGGGATGGATGCTTCGTGTGGGATGCCGATGGCAATAAGTTTATCGACTTCTGCTGTTCATGGGGACCGCTGATCCTGGGTCACAATAACCCGGTGGTGAAAGAGCATGTATTGAAGGCTATCGATAACGGCATGAGCTTTGGGGCGCCAACAGCGCTTGAAAATGAACTGGCATCACTGATTCTTTCCAATAACAAGAAGATTGAGAAGATCCGTTTCGTGAGCTCCGGTACGGAAGCGGTAATGTCTGCTATCCGTCTGGCGAGAGGGTATACCAAACGTGACAAGATTCTTAAGTTTGATGGTTGTTACCATGGGCATGTGGATTCCTTATTGGTTAAAGCTGGTTCAGGACTCGTCACATTCGGTGAGACATCATCAGCAGGTGTTCCGCAGAGCTTTGCTGAGGAGACCGTGGTGATTCCGCTAAACGATAAAGATGCAGTAAAAGCAGCACTTGAACAGTTTAAAGGTGAGATTGCAGCGATCATCATTGAAGGAGTTCCCGCCAACAATGGGCTGTTGATTCAGGACAAAGATTTCGTACATTTCCTGCGTGATATCACGAAAGAGAATGGATCTCTCCTGATCTTCGATGAGGTGATAACTGGCTTCCGCCTCGGCTTCGAAGGTGCTGCAGCCTATTACGATATTAATCCGGATATTATCACCTACGGTAAAATCATCGGTGGAGGTATGCCTGTTGGTGCCTATGGAGCATCAGCTGAAATCATGAGTAACATTTCCCCGGAAGGCTCCGTTTACCAGGCGGGTACTTTATCAGGTAATCCTGTGGCCATGTCGGCCGGCATTGGTCAGCTATCTCAACTGCTAAAGCCAGGCTTCTATGAAGATCTTTTATCGAAGACAACAAGCTTTGTAGGCGACATACAGAACTTTGCTGATGAACGCGGATATGGGTTTAAGATTTTTACGATAGGTTCTTTATTCTGGTTTGCCTTTACTGATCAGCATATCCAAACTGCTGCAGCGATCGACGCTTCCAGTATGCAATATTTCAAGGTTCTTCATCGTGAACTGCTAAATCGTGGCATTTATATGGGTCCATCTGGATATGAGGTAGGCTTCGTGTCTGCTGCTCATTCAGAGGTTGAACTTGACATTGCAAAAAAGGCTATCTTTGACAGTCTTGATATTGTATTCTCAAAAGATCATGCGTAAATCTCTGGTTATATTTTATGCTTTGGTTATATATGCTTTCGCCGAGCTAATCTGGTGGGGTATGTTGCTTATTGAAGTGCAGCCTGAGCGTAAAACGATGATCCTCGGCGAAGGTGCAGTTTTTATCCTGCTTTTCTTTACCGGAGCATACCAATTGCAAAAGACTTTGCATAAGGAGCAAAAGCTTCATGAGCAACAGCGGAACTTCCTTCTTTCTGTTACGCATGAGCTAAAATCGCCCTTAGCATCCATCAAGTTATATCTGCAAACCATTTTAAAGAGAAGTCTGGACAAAGAGCAGATGCACTCTTTTCTGAATAACTCACTAAAAGATATTGAGCGACTGGATGATCTTGTTGAAAACATGCTCATCGCGACCCGTATAGACAATCGTTCTTACAGCTTTCCGAAAGAAGAGTTTAATCTATCAGAATTGATCTCGAAAGTGGCGAGCCGATTACAGATCCATACCTGCAGTTCTCAGATCATTAAGCTTGATCTGGAGCCGGAGGTCTACGTTACAGGAGATAAATTTGCATTGACGCTCGTTGTGTCTAATCTGATTGAAAATGCGGTGAAGTATTCCCCGCCATGTGAAGAGATTAAAGTTGGGCTGACAAAGTCGCCGAACGGCATATGCTTTACGGTTGCCGATAAAGGGATCGGTATCAAGGACGAAGAGAAAGCTCGTATTTTCGAGAAGTTTTATAGGGTTGGAAGCGAGGATACACGTAAAACTAAAGGAACCGGACTGGGTTTATACATTGTCAAGCAGGTGCTTGACAAGCATCTTGCATTAATCAAAGTGAAAAACAACCGGCCCGCCGGAAGTATTTTCGAAGTAACATTTAACTCCAATGGCCACTAAACAACGAATTTTACTAGTTGAAGATGAAGAACATCTTCTGGAAGCGATCAAGCTTAACCTGGAGCTGGAAGGTTATAAAGTAACCACAGCAAATGATGGTAAAAAAGCGCTGAAGGTATTTAAGGAAGAACGGTTCAATCTAATTATTCTTGATGTCATGCTCCCGGAAATAGATGGTTTTCAGGTTGCAGAGACCATTCGCCTGGAGAATACCGAAGTTCCGATTATGTTCCTTACGGCTAAGAACACAAGCGAAGACAAGGTTACCGGACTGAAGAAAGGTGCTGATGATTATCTTGTGAAGCCATTCAATCTTGAAGAGCTCATCTTACGCGTGAACAACCTCGTGAAACGTGGACTTTCAGGCGAGGAGAAGAAAGAGCTTAATACATATAAAATAGGAGACAAAACCATATACTTCAATTCTTTTGAATTAAGAAACGAAGATGGCTCGGTTACACCGTTAACCAAGAAAGAGACGATGCTCCTGAAACTGCTGATCGAACGAAGAAATGAAGCCGTGTCTAGAGAACAGATCCTGGAAACAGTATGGAACTACGACGTATATCCTTCAACAAGAACGATAGATAACTTCATTCTGACCTTCAGGAAGTACTTTGAGCCTGATCAGAAGAACCCGGTTTATTTCCACTCTATCCGGGGGGTTGGCTACAAGTTTACTGACAATCATTAATCATGATCACGCGCAATGTCCGCTTTGTGCTGATAGCACTCGCTACCGTATTGCTTGCCTTTACGATAACCCGGGAGGAATATCAGGCGGCTGCCTTAGTAGCACTGGGTATTGTGCTGTTAATCGTCAGCTATTTCCGCGATGGAACGGTTGTTCTTGCAGCCCGGTCTTTTCAGGATAAGAACTACGAGAAAACGGAGCGCTTACTGAAGGAGATTACTCATCCGGAACGATTACGAAAAGCCAGACGCGGATACTATGAATTTATATATGGCAACATAGAGTTGCAGCGTATGAATTATGAAGAAGCGGAAAGGCATTTTCAGATAGCCAGCCGGTATCCATTGAGGAATGAAAATGACAAAGCCCTGGTCTTCGTACATCTGGCTAACCTCAATTTGAGGAAGAAGCAGATGGACAGGGTAGAAGCCTATCTGGAGAAAGCCCGGGAGCTTAAAACCAGTGCCAGGGTTCAGAATATTATAGAAAAAATAGAAACAGAAATACAAAAAGCATAGTGAGCAATAACCAAAAAGATTCTTTATTTATCAGAGCAGCATTTTCTCAGCCTACCGAGCGTCCACCTGTATGGATGATGCGTCAGGCCGGACGTTTTATGAAAGAGTACTGGGAAATCAAAAACAAGTATTCGTTCCTTGAAATGTGCAAAACCCCTGAAATTGCTGCCGATGTGACTATGCTACCTGTTGATTTATTGGGCATAGACGCGGCGATCCTGTTCTCCGATATCCTGGTTACAGGCGAGGCCATGGGTGGCGATCTGAGTTTCACGCAAGGTGTTGGTCCCAAGTATGCGAATCCTGTTCGCACACAACAGGACGTAGACAATCTGACCATCGATGTGGAAGAGAAGCTTCAGTATGTTCCCGATGCGATCAAAGTTATCCAGCAAAGACTGAACGGTAAGATACCTTTGATCGGTTTTGCGGGTGCTCCATTCACCGTGATGAGCTATCTCGTTGAGGGAGGATCTTCTAAAGATTTCAAGCTGACCAAGCTGATGATCCATAATCAGCCCGAGCTTGCTCATCAACTGCTGAATAAGATTGCGGATGTGACCATCACCTATCTCAATATGCAGATCGATGCGGGAGTAAACGCACTGCAGCTTTTCGATAGCTGGGCTTTAGCACTTTCCTGGGATGATTACAAGGAATTCTCGCACCAATATAATACAAGAATTATTGCCGGATTGAAGCGTCAGGATATACCGGTTATCTCTTTCTGCAAGGGTAGTTCAGTGTTCGCACCAATTATGGCAGAAGCAAAGCCGGATGTGGTTTCTGTGGACTGGAATGCCGACCTGTTGAACATTAAGAAAAGCCTTCCTGCGGGTATTGCTGTTCAGGGTAACCTGGATCCTCATATCCTGTATGCTGATAAGAAAGTCATCAGAGAACGCATCATCCGACTGCATGACCGTATGAAAGAAGAAAATGGATTCATATTCAACTTAGGACACGGTATTATGCCTGATATTCCATTCGATAACGTAAAGTACGCAGTGGAAGTGATCCAGAACGAACTCGTAAACGCTTAATAGCTTAATTGTGTTATACCTCTACGTCAAAGCGATTCATATCATCTTCGTCATTTGCTGGATGGCGGGCCTTTTTTATATCGTAAGGCTCTTTATCTACCATATTGAAGCGAATGACAAAACTGAAGTAGAGCGTAATATTCTGAAGCCGCAGTATGAGCTTATGGAAAGCCGTCTGTGGAATGTGATTACAACTCCCGCAATGGTACTGAGTTTCCTTGCGGGAGCCTATATGCTGTACCTGAATCCTTATCTGCTCGACATGAACTGGATGTGGGTCAAAATAGGATTTGTAATAGGTTTGCTAGTATATCATTTCATATGCCAGAAGATGATCTCCCAGCTTAAACAAGGTACATGTAAGTGGACCTCTATGCAGCTACGGATGTGGAATGAGGTAGCTACATTACTGCTGTTTGCTATCGTATTCGTCGTGATTCTTAAAAGTGCCCTGAACTGGATCTATGGTCTGCTGGGCCTGTTCGGTATTATGATACTCCTGATGATCGGGATCAAGGCGTATAAGCGCTATCGGTTGAAAAGAGAAGAAAAGCACTAGCTTCATTATCTTCTAACCGGGGAGAGGTCGCTCGTGTACGAGCACTCTTCTTAGGTTTGTCACTGGTCTCTCCCGAAAAAGGTACTTAAAATACAATTACTCCTGAATGAAAAAGTTTATCCTCCTCGCCCTGTTTATGCATGCTGTACTGGTTGTCAGTGCTCAGATAGCGAATGACAGTCTGGAGTACAGGATTCGTCCCGATAGTGCCAGGGTGGGAGAACTTCACCTGAGCGTTCATAACTTCAACTATCTGCGGAACTATGAGTTCTTTAGCAAGTTTCAGGATGGGTATACCTTGTACGGAACCCAGTTTGAGCCTCAGCTTCTTTACTACGCACATCCGCGTCTTGCGATAAGCGCAGGGATACATCTACGTAAAGATTTCGGCGAAGAAGGTCTCTATAAGACCTATCCGCTGTTTAGCATCAAGTATCAACATAAAGGACTTGCTTTGATCAATGGCGTGCTTGAAGGAAATATCCAACATCGCTTCATTGAGCCTGTTTTTGATATGGAGAGGAAGATCACCAATCCGGTGGAGTATGGAACGCAGTTGCAGGTAACAAAGCCCGGCTATTTCCTCGACGTGTTCCTTAATTGGAATAAGATGATCTATAAGCCCTCTTCTGAACAGGAACAACTGTTTGCAGGAGGCTCTGCAGACATCAGGCTTTTTAAGTCAGGTAAAACCACCTTGTCGCTACCCCTACAGGTTCTTGCGTTTCATCAGGGAGGTCAGATCGACACCGTCGATAGACCACTGAAAACAATCATCAACGGTGCTGCGGGATTCAAGCTCAACTATTCACCCGGTACCTCTGTTAAGTCGGTCTTCACAGAGAACTACTTTGTTGGCTATACCGATAACTCCAGTACACAATTGCAGGCTTACAATAAAGGAAGCGGACTGTACCTGAATGCAGGTGTGAGAAGTAAATATGGAGACCTGATCTTCTCGTATTGGAATGCTGACTCTTACATTTCTTCAGTGGGGATGCCCTTGTACCAATCTGTCTCATACAGAATCGGCGACGAAGGTTACACCGAGAAGAACCGTGAGCTCCTGATTGTGCGCTACGCTTATCAGAAAGCGCTTATTCCCAACTTCTACCTTGATTTCCGCGTTGAACCCGTGTTTGATCTCGGTAGCAATGCCTCCAAGTCTTTCGACTTTCACCACTCTCTTTTCCTCGTTTACAAGCAGGAGTTTAGATTATTTAAAAGAAAATAGAATTTAATGCAACCATTGTTGCCTAAATTTCATCTTCCTTCTAATTAATATGAATTCAAGTCGTAAAGTGCTCGTTGCCGATTTGCTGGATGGATGCCGGAGGGGAGATCCGAAGACACAGGAACTTCTTTACAAGGCGCTTTCCTCTAAGATGTTGGGTGTTTGTACCCGATATGCCAGAGATTCATACGAAGCGGAAGAAATGTTGCAGCTCGGATTCATCAAGGTATTCAGAAAGGTCAATGACTTTCGGGGTGACGGATCTTTTGAAGGTTGGATACGGAGGGTAATGGTGAACACCGCCATAGAGGTGTACCGGAAAGCGCAGAAGTCGCTTAACCTGGTGGATCTTGATGATGTGCACAACGCTCCTCAACAGATGTTCGACATGGAAGGCCTGGAAGTAAAAGACCTCCTTGCCATTGTACAGGAACTATCTGCAGGGTATCGCCTGGTATTCAATCTGTATGCTATTGAAGGATATTCGCACAAGGAGATCGCGCAACAGCTGGGCATCACTGAAGGTGCGTCTAAATCACAGTTGTCCAGAGCAAGAGTTGTACTTAAAGAAAAGTTAGCCAAATTGGAGGGTAAGAAATATGCAAGCAATGTCAGATGAAGAATTAGACCGGTTGTTCCGGGAGAAACTCCAGTCGTATGAGGCTAACCCCTCATCCCGGACATGGCAGAACATTGCTATGGATCTGCAGCCCCGCAAGTCTTGGGGCAATACTCAACGACGTATCTGGATGGCGGCTGCAAGTGTGGTCGTGTGTGTTTCTCTTGGTCTTCTTCTGCTGCCAGGGAAGCCCCCTGTGAAGCTCCAGGCTTCCCAAACTGACACGGTACAACCAGTAGTTGTCGCAGAACCGGTTAAAGAGACTCCTGTAAAGCACCGCGAAGCAAAAAGCGTCTTATTTCTGGAACGTCTGGCCTCTATGAAGATAGAAGGTGGTAAGCAGGTGAAGAAATATAAAGAAAGCAGCAGAGTGATTTCCGAGAATATCGCCAGTATTTCGCAGAGCCATGAAGAATATGTTGAACTCCCTGTGGCGGCTGAAGCTCCTGCGACTGACTTACAGACCGTTGTTGCCCCCCCTAAGTCGGTGGCAAAACAGGTGAAAACAGCACCTGTGCTGGCTCTTGCCGCACCGGAGCAGCAGGAAGAAGTCGAACGGAAAGGGAAGATCAGATCTGTTGGAGATATTGTCAACTTTGTTGTAAGACAAGTTGATCCAAGAAAGGAAAAGATCATCGAGTTTACCAGTGATGATGACGGAACTTCCGTCTCTTCTATAAATCTTGGTGTTCTTAGAATTAGGACCAAACAAAACGACCCCAAATTGAATTAAGGATACGATATCATGAAGCAATTATTTTTATCTCTCATCCTGCTTGCGGGATTCCAGCTCACTCAGGCCTCAGTAATCGAAGAACCTGCAGCTCGCTCTTCCGACGCCGACTCTAGCCGCTCGACAAAATCGAAGAAGACAGATGTGACCTTTGCCTGGGGAAAAGAAGAAAAATCCTCGCAGGATAGCACGCGCACTAGGTCTAAAGCACCGGGCGTTTCATATGGACTCACCCTCTCGAGGTTTGACCTGGGCTTTTCTAAGTTGGTTGACAACGGAAGCTTTACACTGTCTGACCAGAACAGCTTTCTTGACTACCACGGCTGGAAGACCAGCACCGTTGGATTCGATATGCTTCAGTTCGGTTATCGCTTCAATAGCAACTTCAAGATTTACCTGTCTGGAGGGTTCGACTGGACACACATTCGTCTCAGAAGAAATATCACCATCCGTAAAGATGCTCCGACATTACAGTATGATGAATCCGATATAGATTTTGACAAAAACAGATTTTCCTCTACTTATATTCGCCTCCCCCTTTCTTTTGAGTGGCGGTCAAAGGACGACGATAATGGTAAGAAGTTCCGCATCATTGCAGGACCTGACTTTGGCTTTCTGATCAACGGCAAGGTAAAGCAGAAGAGTGATGAGAATGGCAAGCAGAAGTTCAATGACAACTACCATTTTACCAAGTTCAGATACGGCGGATTTGTTCGTCTAGGCTACGGTTCTACGGGTCTGTTCGCGAAGTATTATCTCAACGACACGTTTGAAAACAGCCCTGCCCAGGAAGGTCTGCAGAATATGTCTTTCGGTGTATCCTTCGGGTTTTAAGTACACCTTTTTCAATTTGTTATCTATTAATTACACACTAGATAAATTCCGGTTAACCTAACCCTGCTTTTCTCTTATATGGAACTGCAGGGTTTTTTATTTAATATTGTGCATGAACAACCCTCCTGTTATAGAACTCGAGCAAGTAACCCGAATATACCAAACGCAACCGCGCTCAGGTGTGGATTCCATATCTTTTAACATTGAGAAGGGAACCATAACCGTTATAGCCGGTGCAAGCGGAAGCGGCAAGAGTACCCTGCTGAAGCTTATAGCCGGATTACTTAGTCCCGATTCAGGCGAAGTACGCTATGCAGGGAAACGCATCTTAGGTCCTTCGGAGAAACTTATTCCGGGACATGAAGCGATGAAGGTGGTCGCCCAGGATTTCAACCTAAACATTTATGCCAAGGTTTATGATAATATAGCGGGGCTTCTTTCCAATACCGATCTAAAAGGTAAACAACGCAAGACTCTCGAAGTAATGGAGTTCTTGCGGATAGACCATCTTGCACAGAAACGTGCGGTAGACCTGAGTGGCGGTGAGCAACAGCGGGTAGCTATAGCCAGGGCGATTATCACCGGTCCCGAGGTACTCCTGCTCGATGAGCCTTTTAGTCAGGTGGATGCCATGTTCAAGAATGAACTCAGAGCCGATATACGCCGCATGGCGACCTATCTGGGTATTACTGTCATTCTCGTATCCCATGATCCTGTAGACGGGCTTTCTATGGCCGATAAGATGATGATTATCAAAGATGGTCGGCTGGTAGAAGAGGGGAGTCCGGAATCGCTCTATGACCATCCTAAGGATCTGTACACAGCCACACTGTTAACCAACTGTAATGTATTGAGCAGAGAAGAGGCACTCACCCTGCAGATCCATACCGACAAGGAAAGCGTTGCAATCTATCCTGAGTGGGTTGAGATAGGCGAAAAAGGGCAGGAGTGGCGTGTTAAGGAGTGCCTGTTCAAAGGCTTCTACGAAGAACTCCTGTTAGAACATGGTGATGTACAGCTTCGCGCACTGAATATTAAATCAGGGGCCTACAAAAAGGGCGTTGCTATACGGGCAGAAATCCGTCAGTTCAGGGAATACTAAGCACCATCAAGATCTTCTCAGGCAGATCTGCTGTCCGCCTTGTTAGATGAGTCCTCATTCTGCGCTGTAACTGAAGCAATCAATCACTCCTCGGTGCCGCTTTAGGCGGATACATGATGCCCGCTATTCCTGGAGGAGTTTACATGGGCACATGTACAATTATACCAGATACTCAAATAATGTCTTATCCCGGTTGATCTCCTTGTAGTCAAAGCGATGAGCTTCCATCCGCTGGATCAGCGATGCATAATCATCAGCAGACTTCAATTCGATACCTACCAGCGCCGGTCCATACTCCCGCTGCGTCTTCTTAATAAACTCGAAGCGGGTAATATCATCCGTCGGTCCCAACACATTGTTCACAAACATCTTTAATGCCCCCGGCCGTTGCGGAAAGCGAACCACGAAATAATGCTTCAGATTTTCATACAATAAGGAGAGTTCCTTGATCTCCTGCATACGCTCGATATCATTATTGCCGCCGCTGATCACTAAAACGACCTTCTTACCTCTGATCTCATCCAGGCAGAAGTCCAGCGCAGCTACAGACAGCGCACCCGCCGGCTCTGCCACTATCGCTTCCTGATTATACATCTGAAGGATGCTGGTACATACCTTTCCCTCCGGAATCAGCACAACCCTGTTCACGATATCTTTGCATATCGAAAAGGTGAGCTCTCCCATGCGCTTTACTGCGGCACCATCAATAAATGAATTGACCGTCTCGAGCGTAATGGGACCGCCGTTCTCGAGTGCCTTTGTCATAGAAGGCGCACCCAGAGGCTCCACCCCGATGATGTTCAAACCCTGCCTCGCCTTCTTCAGGTAGCTGCCCGCACCGGCTGCCAGTCCACCACCACCCATGGGCACAATGATTACGTCCAACTCCGGTAAGTCCTCCATGATCTCTACGCCAACGGTTCCCTGTCCCTCAATAACATGCTGATTGTCGAAAGGAGGAATGAAAGTCATGTTGTTCTTCTCGGTGTACAGAAGCGCCTCTCGCAAACAATCGTCGAAGGTATCACCGACCAGGATGATATCCACCATCCCGTCGCCGAACATTCTCGTCTGGTCAATCTTCTGCTTAGGCGTAATCTCCGGCATGAAGATTACCCCACGGGTATTCAGCTTGCGACATGAGAAAGCAACACCTTGGGCATGGTTCCCCGCGCTGGCACAAACAACTCCGCGCAACAGCTGCGCTTCAGTCAGCTGAACGATCATATTGTAGGCCCCGCGAAGCTTATACGAACGCACCACCTGCAGGTCCTCACGCTTCAGGTAGATCTCCGCGTCGTATTTGGCAGAAAGCCGTGCGTTATATTGTAAAGGAGTACGGTTGATAACTGACTTTAAACGTTCAGCAGCAGCCTGCGGGTTGAGAGATTCTTCAGTATAAGACATGGATCAATAATATGAGGGTCAATACAAATCTAAGACTCTCAGGCTGATTAAAAAAGAAGGGCTGCACCAGTATCTGATGCAGCCCTTCACAAAATGCTATGCTTTTATTAAATGTTTGCGGCTAACCAATCGCCTACTTCACTCGTCTTGTAAGCCTTTTTGTCTTTTCCGGCAAGATCTTCCGTAACTACGCCCTCTGCCAGCGATTTGTTAACAACAGATCTGATCAGTTCGGCCTCTTCTTTCAGTCCGAATCCATCCTCAAACATCATGGCAGCAGATAAAACGGTCGCCAGTGGATTCGCGATATCCTTACCTGCAGCCTGCGGATAAGAACCGTGGATAGGTTCAAACAATGAAGTATGCAAACCGATAGATGATGAAGGCATCAGGCCCATAGAGCCTGAAATAACTGAAGCTTCATCCGTCAGGATATCTCCAAACAAGTTCTCGGTGATGATCACATCATAAGAGCTTGGCCATTGTACCAAACGCATGGCAACAGCATCCACGAACTCGTAGCTCACCTGCACATCCGGATAGTCTTTTTCCATATCCTGAACCGTTTCTCTCCACAAGCGTGAAGATTCAAGGACGTTTGCTTTATCCACACAGCAAAGCTTCTTGCTACGGGTTCTTGCCATCTCAAAGCCAAGCTTGGCCAGACGTTGTATTTCCGCGCGGGTGTACGTACAGGTATCAAAAGCGGTATTGCCATCATCCTTGCGTCCTCTTTCACCGAAGTAAATACCGCCGGTTAGCTCACGCAGGATTACCAGGTCTGTTCCTTCAATACGCTCTCTTTTTAATGGAGAGTTGTCGATCAGGGACGGGAATGTAAAAGTAGGTCTTACGTTAGCAAACAGACCCAGCTTCTGACGCATCTTCAACAGGCCCTGCTCCGGACGCACCTTCGCCTTGGGGTCATTATCAAAGCGCGGATGACCGATAGCGCCAAACAATACCGCGTCAGCAGCCATGCAAACTTCATGCGTCTCGTCAGGATAAGGCTCACCCACTGCATCAATTGCAGCAGCACCGGTAAGGGCAGATGTCCAGTTTACCTCGTGATTGAACTTACTTGCAACAGCGTTAACAACTTTAACCGCCTGGTCTATTACCTCCGGGCCTATTCCATCTCCTGCTAAAAGAGCGATATTTAATTTCATGCTTTTTGTACTATGTGTTATTGATTGATTATATGATCAGATAATGTTTAACATTTTTTGAGTCGCCTTGATCGCGCATACTGTTTGATCGGAATCAAGACCCCTGGTGATGAATGTCTTGTGTGGCATCTCCCAGGTGATGATGGTTTCGCACAAGGCATCCGAGTCGCTACCCGGAGCAATCCGTACCGCGTAGTCCACCAATGCCGGGAGGCTCAGACCCTTGCTGTCATACACTTTGGTCAGGGCGGTCATGAATGCATCAAACTGCCCGTCACCTTGCGCATGTTCTTCGTAGCTTTCGCCATCTATTCTGACAGAGATAGTGGCCGAAGGCCTCAGGCCTTTTGAGTTGGTCAGCACGTACGACTCGACCACTACCTTATCCTGATACGTATTGCTGTCCAACACGTCAGAGATGATATACGGTAGATCTTCCGTAGTAACCGTTTCCTTGCGGTCACCTAATTCGATCACGCGTTGCGTCACCTTCTTCAGATCTTCATCGTTCAGCTTCAAACCGAGTTCCTGCAGGTTCTTGGCGATATTGGCCTTGCCGGAAGTCTTTCCAAGCGCGTACTTTCGCTTTCTGCCGAAGCGTTCGGGGATCAGGTCACTGCAATACAGGTTATTCTTATTGTCGCCGTCGGCATGTATTCCCGCGGTCTGCGTAAATACGTTTTCTCCAACGATAGGTTTGTTAGCAGGGATCCGGATGCCTGAGAATGTCTCCACCAGCTTGCTCACCTTGTATATCGAAGCCTCTTGAATGGAAGTTTCAATCCCCGGCAGGAAGTCCTTGATCACCGCTACTGCACTCGCAATAGAGGCATTGCCGGCACGCTCACCCATCCCGTTTACTGTCAGGTGCAATCCATCAGCCCCTGCTTTCAGTGCTTCCAGCACGTTCGCATTTCCGAGATCGTAGTCGTTATGCGCATGGAAGTCGATATGAAACTGTGGATACCGCAAGCGCAACTCGGAGATGAAGCTGTACGACTCGGCGGGCGATAAGATGCCCAGCGTATCGGGCAGCAACACCCTGCTAATCTCCTGCGTCGACAGGAAGTCGAGGAACTGCAGCACATACTCCTTCGAGTTGCGCATCCCGTTGCTCCAGTCTTCCAGGTAAACGTTGGTCGTGATATCGTTCTCCAGTCCCATGTTAATAACGTCGGAGATCTCCGAAAAATGTTGCTCCGGAGTCTTCTTCAGCTGATGCGTGAGGTGGTTTAACGATCCTTTTGTCAGCAGGTTCTGCACCTTTACACCGGCTTCCAGCATCCATCTGATCGAAGCGCCCTTATCTACGAAGGTTAAAACCTCCACCTTCTCAAGGTAGTTGTTCTCTCCGGCCCATCGGGATATTGCCTTCACGGCATCCAGCTCGCCGGCAGATACACGCGCCGATGCTACCTCCACGCGGTCAACAGCGAGTTCCTCCAGCAGGAGCTGACAGATCGTTAGCTTTTCTGAAGTAGAAAACGACACGCCCGAGGTCTGTTCGCCATCCCTCAGCGTCGTGTCCATTATTTCTATTTTCCTTTTTTCCATGTGATAGCTCGTTCGGTCATGCAGACCGTTGAATGCATAAAAAGCGTTTCAGCAAAGAATGCGAAACGCTTTTAAAACTATGTATGATTTGTGCGTATCGATTTATAGAGGAAGCTGCGAAGCAAACTCCTGGATCTCTGACTTAATGTTCTGAAGATAGTCAATATCATCAAAACCATTCATCATATTGTCTTTCTTGTAGCTGCTGATATCGAAGCTTTCTTTCTCTCCGGTTGCCAGAAGAGTGATCGTTTGCTCAGGAAGGTTAACCTCCAGCTCAGCCTTCGGATCTGCAAACACAGCTGCGAAGATCTTCTCCAGGAACTCAGGGCTCACCTGAACCGGCAGTACACCAATGTTCAGACAGTTGTTCCTGAAAATATCTGCAAAGAAGCTGGATACTACGCATCTGAATCCATAATCGTAAACTGCCCAGGCGGCATGCTCTCTTGACGATCCTGAACCGAAGTTCTTTCCACCTACCAGTATTTTACCGGCATAAACGGGATTGTTCAGTACGAAGTCTTCTTTCGGCGTATTATCCGGATTGTATCTCCAGTCGCGGAAAAGATTGTCTCCAAATCCTACACGCTCAGTGGCTTTCAAAAAGCGGGCAGGGATTAGCTGGTCAGTATCCACGTTCTCAATGGGTAGAGGGACCGCAGTACTGGTTAAAATGTTGAATTTATCGTATGCCATTTTATTTATTCTGATGTATGAAGAAATCTTTTGAATTTCTTATTGTAATAATGTTCTTGGATCAGTTACCACACCTGTAACGGCAGCAGCTGCCGCAACAAGAGGACTTGCCAGCATGGTTCTTGCACCAGGGCCCTGGCGCCCTTCGAAGTTTCTGTTAGAGGTACTAACAGCATACTTACCTGCAGGGATCTTATCGTCGTTCATTGCCAGACAAGCAGAACATCCAGGCTGACGCAGTGTAAAGCCTGCATCTGTAAAGATATCCAGTAAGCCTTCTTCCTTTATCTGCGCTTCAACGATATGTGATCCCGGAACCAGCCATACCGTTACATCATCCGCTTTTTTCTTTCCTTTAACTACAGATGCAAATGCACGGAAATCTTCTATGCGGCCGTTGGTACAGCTACCTACAAACACATAGTCTACCTTCTTGCCAACCATGGTCTGACCTTCGGAGAAGCCCATATATTTCAGTGACTTTTCGTAAGTCGCCGCGCCACCTTCTACCTGCTCCGCATCCGGAATAGGGTTAGAGATACCCATACCCATACCCGGGTTGGTACCGTAGGTGATCATTGGCTCGATGCTCGACCCGTCAAAAGTCAGTTCTTTATCAAATACTGCATCCTCATCCGTCTTAAGCGTCTTCCAGTATTCCATGGCTTTATCCCATGCTTCACCTTTCGGACTGAACTCACGGCCCTCAACATAGTTGAAAGTAGTTTCGTCTGGAGCGATCATACCTCCGCGGGCACCCATTTCAATACTCAGGTTACAAACCGTCATACGGCCTTCCATGGTCATGTTCTCGAACACCTCGCCGGCATACTCCACAAAGTATCCCGTAGCACCAGAAGTCGTCAGCTTGGAAATGATGAACAGAGCAACGTCTTTAGGAGTCACACCTCTTCCAAGGCTTCCGTTAACGTTGATTCTCATTTTCTTTGGCTTAGGCTGCATGATACACTGCGTAGAAAGAACCATCTCTACTTCAGAAGTACCGATACCGAATGCGATGGCGCCGAAAGCTCCGTGCGTAGAGGTATGTGAGTCTCCACATACGATTGTAGAACCTGGCTGTGTAATTCCATATTCAGGACCTACTACGTGTACGATTCCATTTTTCTGGTGACCCAAGCCCCAGTGGCTGATGCCATATTCGTTGGAGTTGGTTTCCAGAGCCTTCAGCTGATTAGCTGAAAGGGGATCCGCAACCGGCAGGTGCTGATTTATTGTTGGGGTATTATGGTCAGCCGTAGCGAAGGTACGCTCCGGATACAGCACTTTAATACCACGGCTCTTCAATCCGAGGAATGCAACCGGACTGGTCACTTCGTGGATCAGGTGGCGGTCTATGAACAATACATCCGGCCCGCCTTCAATCTTACGTACAACGTGTGCATCCCACACTTTGTCAAATAACGTCTTACTCATCTTTTTGATCTTTTATACTCTTTAAACCCTTGTCGGGCTCTTCTATATCATCTGGGCCGCAGCCCTCTTATTATACAAATTTGTTCAGAGCGTCAAGATATGCATTCGCAGATGCTCTTACGATGTCTGTGCTGAATCCATATCCCATGTATGATTTCTCTTCAAACATCACTCTCATATCTACCTTGCTCACATCATCACTGCCACCATGTATGGAATGGATGTTGAATTCCTTAATTTCCACAGGCTTTGTAATGATCCGCTGAATCGCGTTGATGGTCGCACTTACAGGTCCATTTCCCTGAGCAGTGGCGTGATGATCTTCACCTTTATAGTTCAGGTGGATAGAAGCAGACGGGTCTTTGTCGTCGCCGCAAACCACTTCGAGTGAGTTGATCTTAACGCCGTTCTTAAAGTTGGTTTCTGCCTCATTACCCATAAGCAATAGCAAGTCATCGTCTTTGATCTCCTTCTTGGAGTCAGCCAGCGTCAGGAAGCGCTCATAGACCTGATCCAGATCCAGTCGATCGTCTGCATAACCCAACCGCGCCAGGTGATGCTTAAGTGCAGCCCGGCCGCTGCGTGCAGTCAGAATAATTTCCGACTGATCAATGCCCACATCTTCAGGATTGATGATCTCGTAGTTCTCACGGTGCTTCAATACACCATCCTGGTGAATACCTGAACTATGCGCAAATGCATTTTTTCCAACAATTGCTTTATTAGGCTGGACCGGCATGCGCATCATGCGGCTAACCATGCCTGAAAGCTCGTATATGTGTTTGGTGTTGATGTTGTTGTGAAAGCCCAGCGAGTGGTGGGTCTTCAGAATCATGACCACTTCTTCCAGAGAGGTGTTACCTGCGCGCTCACCTATCCCGTTGATGGTACACTCAACCTGACGGGCACCATTTTGAAGTCCCGCGATAGAGTTAGCCGTAGCCAGGCCCAGGTCATTGTGGCAATGCACCGAAATGATTGCCTGATCTATATTCTTTACGTTTTCTTTCAGATAAAGGATCTTAGCTCCGTATTGCTCGGGAAGGCAATATCCGTTCGTATCCGGGATATTAACTACTGTCGCACCTGCCGCGATTACCGCTTCGATCATCTGAGCCAGGAACTGATTGTCAGCCCTGCCTGCATCCTCTGCATAGAATTCAATGTCTTCAACAAACTTTTTCGCATACTTTACGGCTTCAACCGCACGCTCCACAATAGCTTCGCGGGTACTGTTGAATTTGTATTTAATATGCATGTCTGAAGCGCCAATACCCGTATGGATACGCGGATGCTTGGCGTATTTTAATGCCTCTACAGCACAATCGATATCCCCTTTGTTTGCGCGGGTTAATGCACAAATAATCGGTTCACGAATAGCCTTTGAGAGTTCTACCACACTTTGAAAGTCACCAGGACTTGAAATAGGGAAGCCTGCTTCGATCACATCAACACCCAGAGACTGAAGGGCCTCACCGATAATAATCTTCTCAGGAGTTGTTAATTGTGAACCGGGTACCTGTTCTCCATCACGAAGCGTGGTGTCAAAAATAAATATGCGGTTAGGATCGTGTAACATTAGTTTTGCTTTATGACCAGCGCTTGAGCGTTGGCTTTGAGTGCTTTGTACGTTTTGTGGTTAAATTGTTCATCCGCTTGGGATAAACCAAAATGAAAGCATTAGCTGCCCCTCTGGAGCAGCTAATGCCTTAAAAAATATAGATTAAGCTTCTACTGACTGGTTTTCCGGACGTAGGCTTCTTACAGTTTTACCTGCCTGCCATAATTCGCTTTCGCGAAGTTCGGTCAGTTCAGCATCTAACTTCACACGGTAATCAGGCTGGCTGTTCAGGTCGATAGAACGCTGAGATTCTTTACCTGTAGCTACGCTGTCATATAATTCTTCGAAAACAGGCTTAGTAGCATCTCTGAACTTCTTCCACCAGTCAAGTGCACCACGCTGAGCAGTTGTAGAGCAGTTTGCATACATCCAGTCCATTCCGTTCTCTGCAACCAAAGGCATCAGAGACTGAGTCAGCTCTTCAACAGTTTCGTTGAAAGCTTCAGAAGGGCTGTGGCCGTTCTTTCTTAATACTTCGTACTGAGCAGCGAAGATTCCCTGGATACATCCCATCAAAGTACCACGCTCGCCTGTAAGGTCACTGAATACTTCTTTTTTGAAATCTGTTTCAAACAGGTAACCACTACCTACAGCAATACCTAAAGCAACAACACGCTCGAAAGCTTTTCCTGTAGCATCCTGGAAGATTGCGTAGCTGGAGTTTAATCCACGGCCTTCAAGGAACATTCTGCGCAATGAAGTACCTGAACCTTTCGGAGCTACCAGGAATACGTCTACATCAGCAGGAGGAATAATGCCGGTCTGCTCGTTGAAAGTGATACCGAAACCATGAGAGAAATACAATGCTTTACCTGCAGTAAGATTCTTTTTAACAGTTGGCCAAAGCTCAATCTGAGCAGCATCACTTAAAAGGTAACAGATGATAGTACCTTTTTCAAGTGCTTCTTCGATTTCGAAAAGCGTCTCACCCGGTACGAAGCCATCGCTTACCGCTTTATCCCATGATTTTGAATTCTTACGTTGACCAACGATCACGTTAATTCCGTTGTCTTTCTGGTTAAGTGCTTGTCCCGGACCTTGTACTCCGTAACCGATTACAGCTACTGTTTCATTTTTGAGTACTTCCTGTGCTTTAGATAATGGAAACTCTTCGCGGGTTACTACATTTTCTTCTACACCGCCGAAATTTAATTTTGCCATGATTTTGTTGTTTAGCTTAAAGCTTATTATATGATAAGTGATTGTTAACTATAGTTATTACATGCTGAAAACTTTGTCCCTGTCATTCAGGTACTCGTTCTCTACCGGTTCCTGTCCCGGCTCTATCCGCTCGAACTCTCTCAGCTTGCGGTTAAATCCATCGCTGTCTTTGATGATGGCGATCCTCGCACTGCGCACGAACTCGATCAGGCCAAAAGGCTGCAGTGCAGCAATCAGGCTGTCTGTCTCCGAACGGTGACCTGTGGTTTCAAACACCGTGTAATCTTTGCGGATCAGTACGGCACGTGCGCCGTTCTCTCTCAACAGGCGTTCTACAAGTGCTTTCTCGGCAATAGTATCGGTAGGCACTTTATACAAGGCCATTTCCTGCCAGATCACATCTTCGTTGGTATGGTAGTACACCTTCAATACCTCTACCTGCTTCTCAATCTGACGGGTCACCTTTCTCACTACATCTTCGGTTTCGTTAATCACGATATTGAAGCGATGGATGCTCTCAATCTCAGAAGGAGAGGTGTTCAGGCTGTCTATATTGATCTTTCTGCGCGTAAATATAATAGCTATGCGACTTAAAAGACCGATCTGGTTCTCCGTATATACAGTGATATTATATTCCTGCTTTTCAGGAGTTGTTTCTTTTTGATTCTGATCACTCATGATGCTCATTATTTAAGTCTGATTTCACTTACGCTGCAACCCTGTGGTACCATCGGGAATACGTTGTTTTCCTTCGTTACCATCACTTCAAGGAAGAAAGATCCCTGCGTGTTCAGCATGCTCTCTATAGCGGTACGCAGATCTTCTCTTTTCGATACGGATGTTCCCGGAATGCCGTATGCTTCGGCTACCTTAACGAAGTTCGGACTGGTGATATCAACAAAAGAATATCTTCTTTCATTGAACAGCTCCTGCCATTGGCGAACCATTCCAAGGAACTGGTTGTTTAACACAATGATCTTCACGTCAACACCGAACTGCATGATTGTACCCAACTCCTGAATCGTCATCTGCACGCCACCGTCTCCGATGATAGCAAAGACCGTCCGATCGGGTGCACCATATTTAGCTCCGATGGCAGCCGGCAGGGCAAAACCCATGGTGCCCAAACCGCCGCTCGTTACGTTGCTGCGCGTTTTATTAAATTTAGCATACCTGCAGGTAACCATCTGGTGCTGACCTACGTCAGTCACCATGACCGCTTCACCTTTGGTAATTTCATTCAGGATCTGGATCACTTCTCCCATCGTCAGCTCTTCGCTGGTCGGGAATAGTTCATTCGTGATCAGCTGCGTCTGCTCTTCTTTTTGATAGCTTCTGAATTTCTCCAGCCACTCTGTGTGCTGCTTAGCTTCACACAGCTCGGTCAGGATAGGTAAGGTTTCCTTACAGTCGCCCCATACCGGAACCGTTGTTTGTACGTTCTTATCGATTTCTGCAGGGTCAATATCCAGGTGAATCACCTTTGCCTGTTTGGCGTACTTATCCAGACGTCCGGTTACGCGGTCATCAAAGCGCATCCCAATGGCGATCAATACATCGCACTCGTTGGTCAGCACGTTTGGTCCGTAGTTCCCATGCATACCCAGCATACCCACATTCAGTTCGTGGTCACTCTCGATTGCACCTGCACCCAGGATCGTCCACGCAGAAGGTATTCCTGTCTTTTCGATGAACGTTCTGAACTCCTGCTCAGCACTTCCGAGCAGAACACCCTGCCCCCATAATACAAACGGTTTCTTAGCCGCATTGATCAGTTCCGCAGCCTGCTCGATGTATTCTTTTCTGACTATCGGCTTTGGTCTGTAGCTTCTGATATGGTTGCAGGGCTTATATCCCTGGAAGTTAAATTTCTGTATTTGCGCGTTTTTGGTGATATCTATCAATACTGGCCCCGGTCTGCCGCTTCTGGCAATATAGAACGCTTTGGCCAGTATTTCCGGGATCTCTGTTGCATCGGTCACCTGATAATTCCATTTTGTAACTGGCGCAGTAATATTGATCACGTCAATTTCCTGGAATGCATCGGTACCCAATAGGTGTGCAAAAACCTGCCCCGTGATACATACCAGGGGTGTGCTGTCGATTTGTGCATCCGCTAATCCGGTAACCAGGTTGGTTGCGCCCGGACCGCTCGTTGCAAATACAACACCCACCTTGCCGGAAGTACGGGCGTAGCCCTGACCAGCGTGAATGCCACCCTGCTCATGGCGGACCAGGATATGGTTCAACTTCTCTTTATAATCGTAAAGGGCATCATAAATGGGCATGATGGCACCTCCCGGATAACCAAAGATGGTATCTACTCCTTCTACAAGAAGGCCCTCAAGTAAAGCAGCTGACCCCGTCAATTCAATTCCCGAACTAGCTTCCTGCTCGGTCAATACTTCCTGTTGTGCTGTTTCCATAGTTAAATCCTTTCAGGTCCTTAGGACATTTCAGTGTTGTTGATAATCTATTGTTTTTTGCTCTATAAATCCGTTACGCACCCTTCAGCAGCATTGCTTACCTGCTTGGCGTATTTATATAACAAGCCCTTTTTTACTCTTAATTCAGGCTGCTTCCATGCTGCCTTTCTATTTGCAATCTCTTCTTCAGAAACCTTCAATGTGATGCTGTTGGTAATGGCATTCACCTCGATGGTGTCGTTGTCCTGAACCAGACCAATCAAACCGCCTTCAAAGGCTTCCGGAGTGATGTGGCCTACCACGAAACCGTGCGTACCACCACTGAAACGTCCGTCGGTGATCAGTGCGATTGTCTTGCCCAAGCCTGCGCCGATTAGTGCCGATGTTGGTTTCAGCATTTCCGGCATACCCGGTGCGCCTTTCGGACCTACGTTACGGATCACCACCACGTCTCCATGTTGTACACGTCCCGTGCTGATTCCGTTGATGAGTTCAAACTCTCCGTCGAATACACGGGCAGGTCCCTCAAAACGCTCTCCTTCTTTGCCGCTGATCTTTGCCACGCTTCCGCCTTCCGCCAGGTTTCCGTAAAGGATCTGCAAGTGACCGGTTGCTTTTACCGGGTTCTCAGCAGGAAGGATCACTTTTTGCGCTTCAAAGTCCAGAGACGGTACATTAGCCAGGTTTTCAGCGAGTGTATTGCCTGTACAAGTCAGACACTCGCCATGTAGCCAACCCTTTTCGAGCAGGTACTTCATTACTGCAGGAACCCCACCGATGTTGTGCAGGTCTTCCATCATATAGCGTCCGCTTGGCTTCATATCTGCCAAAACCGGGATCCTGTTACTTACTGCCTGGAAGTCATCTTGCGTAAGTTCTACGTCTACACTCTTCGCCATCGCGATCAGGTGCAGAACCGCATTGGTAGAACCACCCAGAACCATCAGCGTGACAATGGCATTTTCGAATGCCTCTTTCGTCATGATGTCCTTCGGCTTAATATCCCGTTCAAGCAAAAGCTTGATCGCTTTGCCCGCATCTCGGCACTCCTGGTTCTTCGCTTCGCTCAATGCAGGGTTTGACGAAGAATAAGGCAAGCTCATTCCTAAAGCTTCAATGGCAGCAGCCATTGTATTAGCTGTATATATTCCGCCGCAAGCACCTGCAGATGGGCAGGCATTTTTGATAATTTCTTTAAAGTCGATCTCGTCGATTTGGCCGGCAATCTTTTTGCCCAATGCCTCAAACGCCGAAACGATGTTCAAGTCTTCTCCTTTATAATGTCCCGGATGGATGGTTCCTCCATAGACCATGATAGCCGGCCTGTTTAAACGACCCATAGCCATCACTGAACCCGGCATGTTTTTGTCGCACCCAGGTAAAGCGATCAGTCCGTCATAGTATTGTGCTCCGCATACCGCTTCGATCGAGTCCGCGATTACATCACGGCTTACCAGCGAATAGCGCATGCCTTCGGTACCGTTGCTCATTCCGTCACTCACACCAATGGTATGGAAGATCAAACCCACCAGGTCTTCTTTCCAGACACCCTCTTTCACAACAGCAGCTAGTCCGTTCAGGTGCATATTGCAGGTATTGCCGTCATAGCCCATGCTGACAATACCAACCTGCGCCTTTTGCATATCCTCTTCTGTCAGGCCTATTCCGTATAGCATCGCCTGCGCTGCAGGCTGGGTAGGGTCCTGTGTAAGAGTTTTACTGTAGCGGTTTAATTCTCCAGTCTCGGTTGCGTTCTCAGTTGTATTTGTTAAAGTCGTCATAATCTTTATTCAATTCGGAGCAACGGAAGTCATCTCAAGGACTACCTGCAAATGCCCGAATATTTGTATTTCTTTAAGGTAAGAACAACTTGAATGATAGTCAATAGGACTATGGTGTATTTTGAAATAAGAATAAAAATCTAAATAATCTATTTAAACAAAATAAAAAATTATGATATTGCTATTGATAGTTACAATAATTTGGAGTCGATATACCAAAACTGTTTTGGGTATACGGTTTTCGGTTTTGTCTTCGGTTCGGGAATTGGTGAATTTCTTCGCAAAATCGTCCAACTCACTAAAATATTGTGGAAAGCCTGCCTTTTGGGAGGTGTGTTCGTACTCCCTGTTTCTCCGGCTACAATGTAGTTTCAACACGCACAGTACCCTTGAAAATTGCACTTGCTTCTTTTCAAAGATAACGCTACAAGTCGCCCCATGCGTACTTAAGAATCCGGTTTCAGTACATAGTTTCTCCGTGTTGAGTCCATGTATTTCAAGAGGAACATGGACTCGACATGGACTCAACATGGAATGTATATGCTTTCGCAGATAACATGATGAGAACCTGGTGATTCTTTGCCCTTGTCTGGCACCTTCCAGATCGGGAGAGGGGAGAGGGCCGGGCTGAAAAAAAAAGAGGCTGTACTCAGTGTTACCTGAGACAGCCTCTTTTAATATTTATGAAGAAAACTTAGCTTACCACTCCTTCAGCCAGAACGGTGATCTTGTTGTTTAAAACTTCGACCACGCCGCCCTTGATCAGGATGCTTTCTTCGACCTTGTCCTTGCGGATAATTACCTTTCCATCATCCAGAATAGAAATGATAGGAGCGTGATTGTTCAGTACTTCGAAAGAACCAAGCACACCGGGTACTGTTACCGAAGTAACCTCTCCCTGGTACACGGTTTTATCGGGTGTTAAGATTTCTAACGTCATATTGAATTAGTTACTTGCTTCAGCTAATATTTTCTTGCCTTTTGCGATGGCATCTTCAATATTACCAACAAGGTTGAAAGCAGCTTCAGGATACTCATCCACTTCTCCGTCCATGATCATATTGAATCCTTTGATGGTATCTTTAATGTCAACCAATACACCTTTAAGACCAGTGAACTGCTCTGCTACGTGGAATGGCTGAGATAAGAAACGTTGAACACGACGTGCGCGCGCTACAACTAACTTATCTTCTTCAGAAAGCTCGTCCATACCTAAGATGGCGATGATATCCTGAAGTTCTTTATAACGTTGAAGGATCTCCTTAACACGTTGTGCAGTATTGTAGTGCTCATCACCAAGGATCATTGGGCTCAGAATTCTGGAAGTAGAATCCAGAGGATCCACCGCAGGGTAGATACCTAGCTCAGCGATTTTACGTGATAATACGGTTGTTGCATCTAAGTGGGCGAAAGTTGTAGCCGGCGCCGGGTCAGTCAAGTCATCCGCAGGTACATATACAGCCTGTACAGATGTGATTGATCCACGTTTAGTAGATGTAATACGCTCCTGCATCAGACCCATCTCAGTAGCCAGGGTTGGCTGGTAACCTACCGCTGAAGGCATACGACCTAAAAGCGCGGATACCTCAGAACCTGCCTGAGTGAAACGGAAGATGTTGTCAATGAAGAAAAGGATATCACGTCCCTGACCCTGACCATCACCGTCACGGAAGTACTCAGCAACAGTAAGACCTGACAAAGCAACACGCGCACGTGCACCTGGAGGCTCGTTCATCTGTCCGAATACGAAAGTACACTTAGAATCTTTCAATTCGTTGTGATCTACCTTATCTAAAGGCCATTCGCCTTTTTCCATTCCATGCATGAATTCTTCACCGTATTTGATGATACCTGATTCAAGCATTTCACGAAGTAAGTCATTTCCTTCACGGGTACGCTCTCCTACACCTGCAAACACAGATAAACCTTCATACGCTTTCGCGATGTTGTTGATCAGCTCCTGGATCAATACGGTTTTACCTACACCGGCACCACCGAACAAACCGATCTTTCCACCTTTTGAATATGGCTCAAGTAAGTCGATTACTTTGATACCTGTGAAAAGAACCTCAGTTTCAGTAGAAAGATCTTCGAAACGGGGAGGGTGTGCGTGGATAGGGCGACCAGTTGATTTGTCCAGGTCAGCGATACCGTCGATAGCGTCGCCAACAACGTTGAATACTCTACCTTTTACGCTTTCGCCGATTGGCATTCTGATTGGGAATCCTGTATCAACAACAGGCATACCACGCAATAGTCCGTCTGTGGAATCCATCGCGATGGCACGTACACGATCCTCTCCAAGGTGTTGTTGAACTTCAAGAATGATCTTCTTTCCGTTCTCCCTTGTGATTTCCAGTGCATTGTAAATTTGTGGGAGTTTAGCATCATTGGAGAAGCTGACGTCAACTACGGCTCCGATGATCTGCGTTATTTTTCCAGTGCTTGGCATATGATCTTGAAATAAAATGCGATATTAATCAATGTTTAAGCCCCATTTTAGGTCACTTTTTTGGGTCTGCAATAATACGCTTTATCTTTGAAAAAAAAATGGGTTAATTCAAAAGATTTTCAATAAAATAACATAGAAATAGTATATTCTTAAAACTAATCTAAAGCGACAATGTTATTGGAGCAATGTGAAATTGTTCGCTCAATGAAAATCAGAGATATTTTAAGAGACAAGTCCTTCCGGTTGATAACTTGTTTTTACCTGTTTTTAGGCATCGTGATCTTCCATCTTGAAGCATATTCCAAGTCGCCTGAGGTTGATTACGGAATGATGTCTCCCAAGAACAATCAGTGGTACAATGAACCCTGGATCTGGGCCGTTCTTACCGCTGTGCTGATCTTGCTTGTAGCGCTTAACGGCAAGGTGAAAGAGCCCGAACGCGTAAAGAACAACTAAATCTTTCCGGTTCCTGTGTATCTTTTTAGACAGATTTCTGTTTTTAACTAAACCGATATTATTATTACCTATATTAGCCATTGATCCTAAGTTATTAACATTAAGAATCATTTATGGCTTTACTTCCAGGACAAAAAGCCCCGGATTTTACCTTATACAGCTCTGAGTTGAAGGAGGTGTCGCTAAGCGACTTCAAATCCAGGAAGCTTGTTATTCACTTTTTTCCGATGGCCTTTACCGTGGTCTGTACCGAACAGCTGTGCAGTACCCGTGATGAATTTTCCTTTTATTCAGGTCTGAATACAGATGTATTGGGTATATCTGTCGATTCGCCCTTTACACTTGCAAAATTCCGGGAAGAGCATCATTACCCTTTTCAACTTTTATCCGACTTTAATAAGGAAGTATCGCAGGTATATGGCGCGTTTTACGAGGATTTCGTATTCGGCTTGAAGGGCGTGTCAAAGCGCGCTGCGTTCGTGATCGGCGAGGATCAGCGTATCCGCTATTCACAGGTGCTTGAAAATGCATCCGATCTGCCGGACTTTGATGCGATTAAAAACAGTTTAAAATAAATATAAACGAATGGATAACAATGTACAATTAATTTTGATCGTAGTAGGTGCGATCATTGCCCTGTTCTTCTTCCTGTACCTGCTGCCGGTTAACCTTTGGTTCACCGCTCAGCTCTCGGGAGTGAGGATTTCGCTGTTGAACCTGTTTCTGATGCGACTGCGGAAGGTTCCGCCATCTTTGGTGACCAACGCGATGATCACTTCTACGAAGGCAGGTCTGAATATAACATCGAACGACATTGAAACACACTACCTGGCAGGAGGTAATGTTAATAATGTAATTAAGGCGCTTATTTCCGCCGACAAAGCGAACATTCCGCTCACGTTTAAGCTGGCGACTGCAATTGACCTGGCGGGACGTGACGTGTTTGACGCTGTCCAGCTATCGGTAAATCCCCGCGTGATCAATACGCCGCCTGTTGCTGCCGTGGCAAAAGATGGTATTCAGTTGATCGCAAAGGCGAGAGTAACCGTACGAGCCAATATCAACCAGCTGGTAGGTGGTGCCGGAGAAGAAACGATCCTGGCCCGTGTAGGGGAGGGTATCGTAACCACAATCGGTTCTGCAGTAAATCATAAGGAAGTGCTGGAGAATCCGGACAGAATATCGAAGACCGTTCTGGAGAAAGGTCTGGATAGTGGTACGGCGTTCGAGATCTTATCCATTGATATTGCGGATATCGATATCGGCGAAAACATCGGTGCGAAACTACAGACAGATCAGGCCGAGGCAGATCTGAAAGTGGCGAATGCCAGAGCAGAAGAAAGACGGGCAATGGCTGTAGCTTCTGAGCAGGAGATGAGATCTAAGGCCCAGGAAGCACGTGCCAAGGTGATCGAGGCAGAAGCGCAGCTTCCGCTTGCTATGGCAGAGGCATTCCGCTCAGGAAACCTTGGAATAATGGATTATTATAAAATGGAGAACCTGAAATCAGATACGGATATGAGAGAATCGATATCTAAACCGGGTAAGGGACCTTCTAATAATCCATAACGCCCTTAGGGTGAAAAAATAGCGTAATTTTAATTTATTGATAGTTAATGAAATAGCGGCCAATATTGATTTTTGGCCGTTTTTTTTCGATTTTATTTAGAAAATATCGAAACACTTTCTATCTTTGCATTCCATTAGCGAAGGGACTTATAGCTTAATTGGATAGAGCACCTGACTACGGATCAGGAGGTTGGGGGTTCGACTCCCTCTAAGTCCACCATCTTAAAAAGCCTTCCCGACAAACGGGAAGGCTTTTAAAATTTAAAAATAACCCAGATGCTAAATCTCGTTCTATTTGGCCCTCCGGGAGCCGGTAAAGGGACCCAATCCCAAAAGCTAATTGAAAAATACAAGCTTGTACATCTCTCCACAGGAGACATTCTCAGAAATGAAATTTCAAATGGTACCGAACTTGGAACAGAGGCGAAGAAGCTGATGGACCAGGGTTTACTTGTGCCTGATGCAGTCGTTATCGGAATGATCAGCAACAAGCTGGATTCAAACAAGGATGCGAATGGTTTTATCTTCGACGGTTTTCCACGTACAGTAGCACAGGCAGAGGCTTTGGATAGCTTACTGGAATCTAAAAATACAGCCATTTCCGGAATGATTGCATTGATCGTGGATAACGATGAGCTTCAGAAGCGTTTATTGCTTCGTGGAAAAGATTCTGGCAGACCTGATGATGCGAACCCTGAAATTATCAGCAAACGTATTCAGGAATATAATGACAAGACTGCTCCTGTAGCTAATTTCTACAAGGCTCAGAATAAATATCAGAGTGTTAACGGTATCGGAAGCATTGAGGACATTTTTGCCTCTATCAGCCAGGTGACCGATAGCTTTAGCAAATAATTTTACTCAAATAATTCGGTATGTCCCAGGGTTCCAACTTTGTTGATTATGTGAAGATATGTTGTCGCTCTGGTCGTGGTGGTGCAGGTTCTGCTCATTTACACCGCGACATCCTGACCTCTAAAGGTGGTCCGGATGGAGGAGACGGCGGACGGGGCGGACATGTTATCCTGAAAGGTAACAGTCAGCTCTGGACCTTGTTGCACTTGAAATACCGTAAGCATGTTATTGCCGGCGACGGCGGGTCGGGCGGAAGCTCACTGCGTAGCGGGAAGACCGGAAGGGATGAGATCCTGGAGGTTCCACTGGGAACTATCGCCAAAGATGGGGAAACCGGTGAGGTCTTGTTTGAGATTACAGACGACGGACAAACCGAAATCCTGACGAGTGGCGGTCGCGGTGGCCTGGGCAACTGGCATTTCAAATCATCCACGCAGCAAACCCCGAGGTTTGCACAGCCGGGTGAGTCAGGGCAGGAGCATTGGATGGTGCTGGAGTTGAAGGTGCTGGCAGATGTGGGTCTGGTTGGATTCCCTAATGCCGGAAAGTCGACACTCCTGTCTGTTGTTTCGGCTGCTAAGCCTGAAATTGCCGACTACGCATTTACGACACTTGTCCCGAATCTGGGTATTGTTTCTTACCGTGATAACCGCTCTTTTGTGATGGCCGATATTCCGGGTATCATCGAAGGTGCATCACAGGGAAAAGGGCTTGGACTTCGCTTCCTCCGTCACATTGAGCGTAACTCTGTTCTTCTTTTTATGGTTCCTGCAGATACAAACAGGACGATTGAGCAGGAGTACAACATTCTGCTTTCAGAGCTGGAAGACTACAATCCGGAACTGATGCACAAGCCACGCATCCTGGCGATCAGTAAGTCGGATGTGCTTGATGAAGAGTTAACAGAGGAAATGAAACAGGAGCTTCCTGCGGGAGTACCTTATGTTTTCATATCTTCTGTAGCCCAAAAAGGTTTGCAGGAGTTGAAAGACCTTCTGTGGAAATCGATCGTATAATATAGTTAGATATATAGAAAAGCGGTGCACCTCTAGGTGTTACCGCTTTTTTCGATTTAGGACACCTCTAGCCTGGTGATAAGGTGTAAACTATGCATGGCCGTTCCGCTTGAAAAATAGTTTTCTGCTTTTTTTCCTGGAGTTTTTTTGTTCCTAGGTTTGGTTTTTATTTCAACCCTAACCTTATTATATGATGAACAAGTGGCTAAATCGTCTTTTCGGTTTCACCAAGAAGGAGCAGAATGGACTTATTGTACTAGTCCTGCTAATCTGCCTGGCCGCTTTTCTGCCATCAATATATAAGGCATGGTTTCCTCCCGATGTGTATGTTGTGGATCTTCCTGCTCAAGAGGAGAATCAAAGAGGCAAAGAGAATATGTCGCAAAACGCTGTGTCGGCTAGACGTCGCGACGCTGGCCACAGCTTGAAATCTTCGCCAGCGCCTGAATTGTTTCCTTTTAATCCGAACGGGCTGCCTGCTGAGCAATGGAGAAGGCTCGGTCTTACGGATCGGCAAATACGAGTTATATATAATTACGAAAGTAAAGGAGGAAGTTTCAGGCGCAAGGAGGATCTGAAGAAGATGTACTCAATCAGCGAAGAACGTTACCGTGCCTTTGAACCTTATATTACTATCCCGGAAATGACGAAGTCTGTGTTCAGACAGGACATTCATCATTCGGCAGGGAAATCGCTCTCAGTTACAAATGCTAACCGGGTTGTTGATTTGAATGCTGCGGATTCGGCTACTCTTTTAGAGGTAAGAGGTATCGGTCCGGTTCTCGCCTCCAGGATTCTTCAGTATAGAAGCCGGCTCGGAGGATTTCGGAGCGTGGATCAGTTGCGGGAGGTTTATGGTATTGATTCCTTAAGATTTCAGGAAATTTTTACTCAGCTGTCGGTCGACACCTCGGCAATCAGTAAAATCCATATCAACCGGGTTGGTTTTGACGAGCTAAAGAAGTTTCCTTATCTGAGATACAAGCAGATGAATGCGATCATTCAGTATCGGAAACAGCATGGAAGATACTCGTCTGTAGAAGATCTGACGAAGATCAATATTCTGGATAGGGAAATTTTACGTAAAATTGCACCTTATTTGATTTTTGATGATTAGCACGAAAATACAGGCTGTAATAAGGGATATTCACGACTTTCCAAAACCCGGTATCATTTTTAAAGATGTTACTCCTATTTTTAAGGATGCCGGATTATGTTTAGATATTGTGGATGCATTTGCTGAGAGGCTCGCGGGGATGGAAATAGATGTGATTGCAGGAGTTGAGAGCAGGGGGTTCTTATTTGGACTGATGTTAGCTTCGAAATTAAATGTTCCTTTTGTGCCGGTTAGGAAACCGGGGAAGCTGCCGTTCAGTATTGTGAAGAAGTCGTACGAATTGGAATATGGTTCGGCCACCATTGAGATGCATACGGATGCAATTGAGCCTGGGAACAGGGTACTGGTGCATGATGATCTTCTGGCGACGGGTGGAACAGCGGTTGCAGCTTCGGAGTTGATTCAGGAGTTAGGTGGTATTGTTGCGGGGTATGCTTTTGTGATCAACCTGGATTTTTTGAGGGGAAGTGAGCGTTTGAGAGCATTTTCTCCGAACATTGTGAGTTTGGCAGTTTACTAGGGAGACGTATTTCGGTAATTTTTCTTGAGGCCCTGCCTTAATCTTCCAGGGGTACTGTTAAATCACCAAATTTTCATAACCAATATCGCAGCATGTTAGAACAACGGGATTTTCATGTTGGCGGCGATAGCCTATCTTATTCGTTTTTAACATAGTTCAAAAATAAGGCGTTTCCCCGGCGAGGTATGGAAACAAAAGCCTGATGAAGGGCGATGTCATAATTATATCTGAACGTATTTCTTCTTGATTACATACACTATCGGATTACCCAGTTCTATTTTAAGTGGGACGGGAGGACTGGTTGTACAGCGATCGTAGCGATTGCTATGATACAATCCTTGTTAATTGGAGACATTGTTGTTTTCTTCTTAAGGCTATTTTTGAGCGGAATATTACAGCTCCATATTCAAAAGCAGGTTCCAGTATATTCGCGCTTATTGCGGGGATGTTGGTGATTTATAATTATCGCAAGTATAATGGCCGATATAGCAAATTGCGTTTATCTTGGAAGATGGAAAGAAGTAGTCAGCGAATTTCTTAAAGGTATCTTGGTAATTGCTTCCTTGATATGCCCCTGGATTCCTATCATACTCATAGGGGTATATTGGTAAACCATCTAAGGGAATAGATTGCAAGTAAGACTATATTGGTGAAGCGCTCCAATGGCAAAGTGGTTTTAGTGATCTTCCTGATCACTAAAATAGGTGTATCACGACAATGATCCGGCTACAGGGCTTTGTCCGCATTGAGCCAAGGAGGAAGCCACTGAAGAGCTAGGTACTTACACCCTGTGTCTATAACCATAAAGAGCATGAAGGACTGTATCCGCAGAACTATAAGAAGATCACTGAGGTTAAAGAAAGGGTTCACTGGAGAATGCGCTTGAAGAACGTGGAACCGGCGGCTGTTAGGGGAACGCGGGCGTATGAAGAGAAGAACATCCGCTAATAACAGACCAGAGTGACAATGTAGCTGAGCTATATAAAAAAGGAAAGCCGCTACTGTACAGTATCGGCCCCTTATCAACAAACTCAAACTCAAAACAAACTTTTTAAAACTTATAGTCAGATTGCTGGCTGATCTATAAGATACTATCTCTCTCTGATTGTACATCAAAGGTACGGTGGTTTTTGGATGCGAGGAATGACTCCCGTCATGATTGCCCACGATTGAAATCACATTGTAAGTTTTAATGAGATAAACCGAATACTCATTTATTTAACTTCAAGGTTTTAGTTTTCAATAATTTCCTTAACTTTGCAATCCTTTAAAAAGCGAAAGGAGGTATATTAGCAGATGATTATTATCAACGTAAAAGATGGCGAGTCTTTGGATAAAGCCCTAAAACGATTCAAGAAGAAATTCGAGAAGACCGGAGTTTTAAGAGAACTACGTAGCCGTCAGGCATTCGAGAAGAAATCAATTACCCGTCGTACTACCGTTAAACGTGCAGTATACAAGCAAACCCTTAACCAGGATGTAGTTTAATTTCTTTATAAATTTTAACCCAGAAACTATTTGTATATTGCATTTTTGTAATACGCAAATAGTTTTTGATGTTTATAACCAGGTTTTGCCATCATATCGAATACGAAAAGCGGTTCTCCAAACACACCATCTCGGCTTATTTGCAGGACCTGGCGCAATTCGAATCTTTCCTTTCTTCAAGAGATCTGGATTTTGGTTTGGTCGGCCATCATGATATAAGAGCCTGGTTGGTTGATTTGATGGCCAACTCAGGGCCGCGTACCGTCAACAGAAAGCTTTCGTCATTACGGGCTTTCTATAAATTCCTCAATAGGGAAGGCCTTTCTTCGGTCAATCCCCTGATTCAGATAAAAGCATTAAAAACTCCCAAGCGCCTGCCGGTAGCCTTGCATCAGAATGATCTGAACAAACTGCTGGACCAGGGCGACTATTTTTCGAGCGATTTTGGGGGGCTGCGGGATAAGCTCGTCATCGAACTTCTTTTTGGTACTGGAATCCGGCTATCGGAGTTGCTGGGTATCAGAGAGAAGGATATTAACCTGTACGAAGAAACAATCTTAGTTTGCGGAAAAAGAAATAAACAACGTCTCATTCCGTTAAATATGATATTGGTTGAGTTAATAAAACGATACCAAAAAGAAAAACAGAACCAGGACTTGAATTGTAGTTCTGATATGTTGATCTTAACTGAAAAGGGAAAGGAAGCGTATCCGGGGTTGATTTATAGGATTGTTACCAAACACTTATCCTATATCACCAGTAGGGAGAAAAAGAGCCCGCATATCTTGCGTCACTCGTTTGCTACCAATCTGCTTGATAATGGAGCCGATCTAAACGCGGTTAAAGAGTTGCTTGGCCACTCCAGTCTCGCGTCTACGCAGGTTTACACCCATAACTCAGTTGAGAAGTTAAAAACAATTTATAAACAGGCCCATCCAAAGGCTTAAAAAAAGGAGGTCAAATGAAAATCAGTATTCAGTCAATCCACTTTGACGCAGACAAGAAGTTATTGGATTTTATTCAGAAGAAGGCAGACAAGCTCGACCAGATGTCCGACCAGATCATCAGTGGCGAAATTTATTTGAAGCTTGAGAAGAATTCGGTTGGAGAAGAGAACAAGATTACAGAGATTAAACTGATCATACCGGGTGCGCAGCTATTTGCGAAGGAGCAGTGTAAGACATTTGAGGAGGCAACAGATCTGGCAATAGAGTCCTTAAAACGCCAAATCGATAAAAATAAAGTAAAGTCAAAACCGCATTTACATAACAGGAAATCGGAGAAAGAGATCCTGGAGATTGAAGAGGAATAGATTTGGTGAGAGCTAAATTAGTAAGGATCCGGCAGTTACAAAATTGCCGGATTTTTTTTTCAAAAAAATTTTGACGCGTGTGTATTTTATGTAGATTTGCAAACCTTTCCGAGAGGCTCTAAACGTAGAGAATCACACACGAAAAGGTAGTTCTTTAAAAGTTTAAATTTTATTTTTGAATTTAAAAAGTATTCATATCTTTGCAGCCCATTAACGATTGAAGTTAATGCTTGTGAAGAACAAGAATAAAATAAGCCTCCTTAGCTCAGCTGGTAGAGCAACTGACTTGTAATCAGTAGGTCATTGGTTCGATCCCGATAGGAGGCTCCAGGTTGGAGATTATAACGATCGCCGATCAGGCTGGGGGGATACCAGAGCGGTCAAATGGGACGGACTGTAAATCCGTTGCTTCGGCTACGAAGGTTCGAATCCTTCTCCCCCCACCGAAATCTTAGATTTTGAAGTTTGCGTTTCTTTCGGGAATCGGAACTTTAAAATCGAAAGAGGGAAAATTTGGAAAATTAAAATAAGCGGAAGTAGCTCAGTTGGTAGAGCGATAGCCTTCCAAGCTATAGGTCGCGAGTTCGAACCTCGTCTTCCGCTCCATTTTAAAAATAAGCAGTCGGCAGTATGCCGTTTGCAGTTTTGTGTTTCAGGGTTACGGAACAGGCTGTGGACTGACTGATAAGCCGATGTAGCTCAGCGGTAGAGCACTTCCTTGGTAAGGAAGAGGTCATGGGTTCAAGTCCCATCATTGGCTCGGTTAAGGTATATAATCAAATACAATAAAAATAAAATTAACCTACTAATTAGTATAAAAAATGGCAAAAGAAAAATTTGACCGCAGTAAGCCGCACTTAAATATCGGTACAATCGGTCACGTTGACCACGGTAAAACTACTCTTACTGCAGCTATCACTAAAGTATTAGCTGATGCTGGTTTATCTGAGGCTCGTTCATTTGATTCTATTGACTCTGCTCCTGAGGAGAAAGAGAGAGGTATCACTATCAATACTGCACACGTTGAGTATTCTACAGCAAACCGTCACTACGCACACGTTGACTGTCCAGGTCACGCGGATTACGTAAAGAACATGGTTACTGGTGCTGCTCAGATGGACGGTGCAATCCTTGTGGTTGCTTCTACTGATGGTCCTATGCCACAAACTCGTGAGCACATCTTGTTAGCTCGCCAGGTAGGTGTACCAGCTCTTGTTGTTTTCATGAACAAGGTTGATATGGTTGACGATCCAGAGTTGTTAGAACTAGTTGAAATGGAGATCCGTGAACTATTATCTTTCTACGATTTCCCTGGTGATGACATTCCAGTTATCCAAGGATCTGCTTTAGGTGGATTAAACGGAGATGACAAATGGGTTGGTAAAATCATGGAACTTATGGAAGCTGTAGATAACTACATTCCAATTCCTCCACGTTTGACTGAGCTTCCTTTCCTTATGCCTGTTGAAGACGTATTCTCGATCACTGGTCGTGGTACTGTAGCAACTGGTCGTATCGAAAGAGGTGTAATCAACTCAGGTGAGCCGGTTGAAATCTTAGGTATGGGTGCTGAAAATCTTAAATCAACTGTAACAGGTGTTGAGATGTTCCGTAAGATCCTAGACAGAGGTGAAGCTGGTGACAACGTAGGTCTATTGTTACGTGGTATTGAGAAAACTGATATCCGTCGTGGTATGGTTATCTGTAAACCAGGTTCAGTAACTCCTCACACAGATTTCAAAGCTGAGGTTTACGTATTATCAAAAGCTGAAGGTGGACGTCACACTCCTTTCTTCAACAAATACCGTCCTCAGTTCTACTTCCGTACAACAGACGTAACTGGTGAGATTTCATTAGGAGAAGGTGTTGAAATGGTTATGCCAGGTGACAACGTTACAATCACTGTACAGTTGATCAACGCTATCGCAATGGAAAAAGGACTTCGTTTCGCTATCCGTGAAGGTGGTAGAACAGTAGGTGCTGGTCAGGTAACTGAAATCTTAAAATAGTAAGGACGAGCTTTAGGGCTTATTCAGAATACATTACAAAATACTCAGGTCAGCCTGAGTATTTTGTTCTAAAAAGTCTACAACCGGCTAAACGGTTGTTATACGGGCATAGTTCAATGGTAGAATAGAGGTCTCCAAAACCTTTGATCAGGGTTCGAATCCTTGTGCCCGTGCTAAAGTTTGCAAATATGGCTAACGTAGTTGAGTTTCTTAAAGATTCATATGAGGAAATGACCCAAAGGGTGTCATGGCCGACCTGGAGTGAATTGCAGAATTCTGCAGTGATCGTCCTGGTTGCCTCAGTTATTATCGCCCTTCTAATTTTGGCGATGGATGAATCTGTAGGTAACTTATTGAAGTTATTTTATAAATCAGTTGCTAACTAAATGAGTGCTATTATGAGTGATCAGCTGAAGTGGTATGTTGTACGTGCAGTTAGTGGCAAAGAAAAAAAGGTAAAGCAGTATCTTGAAGCCGAGATTAACCGTCTTGGTATTTCGCATTTATTACCTCAGGTATTGATCCCCATGGAGAAGTACTACCAGATGAGGGATGGAAAGAAAATAGCTAAAGAACGTAATTATTATCCCGGGTATGTTTTAATTGAAGCCGTGTTGGACGGTGAGTTGGAGCATATCATTAAAAATATCAACAGCGTTATCGGTTTCCTTGGAGACAAGAGCGGTAATGCTGTTCCGATGCGCCCGGCTGAAGTAAATCGTATACTCGGTAAAGTAGACGAGATGACTCAGCAGAGTGAAACTATGAACGTTCCTTATTACGTTGGCGAAAACGTGAAGGTAATGGACGGACCATTCAACGGTTTTACAGGTGTTATTGAAGAAGTTAATGAAGAGAAGAAGAAGCTAAAGGTGATGGTTAAGATCTTCGGACGCCGTACTCCTCTCGAACTTAACTACATGCAGGTAGAGAAAGAATAATATATTCTATAAGAACTTAAATGTTACAGCTTCCAACTTACTAACATTGAGTAATAAATAAATAAACAAAAATGGCAAAAGAGGTCAGTGCGTTAGTAAAATTACAGATCAAAGGTGGCGCCGCAAATCCATCACCTCCAGTAGGACCTGCATTGGGTGCTAAGGGTGTGAACATCATGGAGTTTTGCAAGCAGTTCAATGCTCGTACCCAAGATAAGCCAGGTAAAGTATTACCGGTTGTAATTACAGTCTATGCTGATAAGTCATTTGATTTTATCATTAAAACACCTCCGGTGGCTATCCAGTTAATGGAAGCTACAGGTCTTAAGAGTGGTTCTGCAGAGTCTAACCGTAAAAAGGTAGCTTCTGTAACCTGGGAACAGGTAGCAACTATTGCTAGTGATAAAATGCCTGACTTAAACGCCTTTACTGTAGAGTCTGCTATGAAAATGGTAGCTGGTACAGCACGTAGTATGGGAATTACCGTTTCTGGTAATGCACCCTGGAACAGTTAATTAATTAAATCAGTTAAGAAGTGGCTAGATTATCAAAAAATCAAAAGAAGGCACTCTCCAAAATTGAGGTTGGGAAGGCGTATTCTTTACAAGATGCTTCGGCTCTTGTTAAAGAAATCACTACAACCAAGTTTGATGCTTCAGTAGATATCGACGTTCGTTTAGGCGTTGATCCACGTAAAGCAAATCAGATGGTTCGTGGTATCGCAACTCTTCCTCATGGTACAGGTAAGACTGTTCGCGTTTTGGCTTTAGTAACTCCTGATAAGGAAGAAGAAGCTAAAGCTGCAGGAGCAGACTTTGTGGGTCTGGATGAGTATATTTCTAAAATAGAGGGTGGATGGACCGACGTGGATATCATCATCACCATGCCTAGTGTTATGGCAAAAGTAGGTAGACTTGGACGTATTTTAGGTCCGCGTAACCTGATGCCGAACCCTAAGTCTGGAACTGTTACAACCGAGATCGGTAAAGCAGTAACAGATGTAAAGGCTGGTAAGATCGATTTCAAGGTTGACAAAACAGGTATCATCCATACGTCAATAGGAAAGGCATCTTTCAGTGCTGATAAGATCTACGATAATGCTTTAGAAGTAATTCAAACATTGTCAAGATTGAAACCTTCAGCAGCTAAAGGAACATATTTCAAGAGCATTCATATCTCTTCAACTATGTCTCCTGGAATCCAGGTTGAAACTAAATCAGTAGGGGGAATCTAATCATGAGAAAAGAAGAGAAACAAGAAATTGTTCAGTCCCTTACCGAACAGATCAAAGAATACGGTAATTTCTACATCACCGATACTGCTGATCTTTCAGTAGCGAAGATCAATACGATTCGTCGTAAGTTTTTTGAAAACGGAATTTCGATTCAGGTTGCAAAGAACACCTTGATCCGCAAAGCAATGGAAGGCGCAGGTTTAGACTCAACTGAGTTTGACGGTGTATTAAAAGGTTCTTCTACCATCATTTTCACTACAGTAGCAAATGCTCCTGCTAAGCTGATCAAGGAACTTAGAAGATCTGGTGAAAAACCACTTTTAAAGGGTGCTTACATTGACAGTGCTGTCTTTGTTGGTGACGCCCAGCTGGATGCGCTTGCAACGCTTAAATCGAAAGAAGAGCTTGTTGGTGACATTATCGGATTACTACAATCTCCTGCTAAGAACGTTATTTCTGGACTTAAGTCTGGTGGTGCGAAGATTGCCGGATTAGTTAAAACATTACAAGAAAGAGGTTAAGTAGAACACCTGTAAGTTCTACACACAAAAAAGTATTATATTAAAATTTAAATACAATGGCAGATTTAAAAGCGTTTGCTGAACAATTAGTAAACTTGACTGTAAAAGAAGTTAACGAATTAGCTCAGATCCTAAAAGATGAATATGGTATAGAGCCTGCTGCTGCTGCAGTAGCAGTTGCTGCTCCTGCTGCTGGTGATGGACCTGCTGCTGCTGAAGAAAAAACAGCGTTCGACGTGATCCTTAAAGAAGCTGGTGGTCAGAAATTAGCTGTTGTTAAATTAGTAAAAGACCTTACTGGTCTTGGTCTAAAAGAAGCTAAAGACTTAGTAGACGGCGCTCCAAAAGAACTTAAAGCTGGTGTTACTAAAGACGAAGCTGAAGCTCTTAAGAAACAATTAGAAGAAGCAGGAGCTGTAGTTGAGGTTAAGTAATTTCTCAACTCAATAATTTTTTACTTTAGACTCCGGTTTTCACCGGGGTCTATTGTTGTTTGTATTATACCCAAGTTGTCCGACTTGCAACATGGGTACTAGAATGCCTAAAGAAGTCACAGTTTTGATAAACTAAAATCGTAATCCATTGGCAACCAAAAATCAAAGCGAAAGAATAAACTTTGCAACCAGCAGACACGTAATCGATTATCCCGATTTCCTGGATGTGCAACTGCAATCTTTCAGGGAGTTTTTTCAGCTCGAAACTACCTCTGACAACCGTCACCAGGAAGGATTGTTTAAGGTTTTTGCTGAGAACTTTCCGATCTCTGACTCAAGAAACATCTTCGTTTTGGAGTTTCTTGATTATTTCATAGATCCGCCGCGTTATGACATACAGGAATGTATTGAGCGTGGTTTAACTTATAGCGTTCCCTTAAAAGCCAAATTGCGCTTGTCATGTAACGATGAAGAGCATGAGGATTTTGAAACAATCGTACAGGACGTGTATCTGGGTACTATCCCGTATATGACTCCTAAAGGTACGTTTGTTATCAATGGTGCAGAGCGTGTAATTGTATCTCAGCTCCACAGATCCCCGGGTGTGTTCTTCGGCCAGAGCCGTCACACGAATGGTAGTAAATTATACTCCGCCCGAGTGATACCTTTTAAAGGTTCTTGGATCGAGTTTGCAACAGACGTGAACAACGTCATGTATGCTTACATCGACCGTAAGAAAAAGTTCCCTGTAACCACCCTGCTCCGTGCAATCGGTTATGATTCGGATAAAGATATTCTTGAGCTATTTGAACTTGCTGATGAGGTTAAGGTTAGTAAATCAGGCTTAAAGAAATTTATTGGCCGCAGGCTTGCAGCAAGGGTTCTTAAGAAGTGGGTAGAAGACTTTGTGGATGAGGATACTGGTGAGGTTGTTTCTATCGACCGTAATGAGATCATCCTTGAACGCGAGACTGTTCTTGACGAAAACCACATCGATATGATCATTGATGCGGGTGTGAAGAGTGTTATCCTGACAAAGGAAGATGCTTCTAACAACGCGGATTATTCGATCATCTATAATACCCTGCAGAAGGATACCTCCAACTCGGAGAAAGAAGCGGTAGAGCATATCTATCGTCAACTTCGTAACGCAGAACCACCTGATGAAGAAACTGCACGCGGTATTATTGACCGTTTGTTCTTCTCAGATAAGAGATATGATCTGGGTGATGTTGGTCGTTACCGCATTAACCGTAAGCTTAAACTGACGACGTCGGAAGAAACGAAAGTGCTTACAAAAGATGATATCATTGCTATCGTTAAATATCTGATCAAACTGATCAACTCTAAAGCTGAGGTAGATGATATTGACCACTTATCAAACCGTCGTGTACGTACGGTAGGTGAGCAGTTATACGCGCAGTTTGGTGTTGGTCTGGCTCGTATGGCCAGAACGATCCGTGAGCGTATGAACATTCGTGATAACGAAGTGTTCACACCAACAGATCTGATCAATGCCCGTACGTTGTCATCGGTAATCAACTCTTTCTTTGGTACCAACCAGTTATCTCAGTTCATGGATCAAACCAATCCACTTGCTGAGATTACTCACAAGCGCCGTTTGTCGGCCTTAGGTCCCGGTGGTCTTTCCAGAGAGCGTGCTGGTTTCGAGGTTCGTGACGTTCACTATACTCACTATGGTCGTCTTTGTACTATTGAGACTCCTGAAGGTCCGAACATCGGATTGATTTCGTCTCTTTGTGTACATGCGAAGATTAACAACTTAGGTTTCATTGAAACTCCTTATCGTAAGGTGGATAATGGCCGGGTTGTAGTGGAAGAACCTGTTATCTATTTGTCGGCGGAAGATGAAGATGGAAAAACCATCGCTCAGGCTAACGCTCACTATGATGAGAACGGGGTATTCGAAACTCCAAAAGTAAAGTCTCGTTTTGAAGGTGACTTCCCGGTAATTGAACCGGAAAGACTTGACCTGATCGACGTTGCTCCTAACCAGATCACGTCAATTGCGGCTTCATTGATTCCGTTCCTTGAGCATGATGATGCTAACCGTGCCCTGATGGGTTCGAACATGCAGCGTCAGGCAGTACCGTTACTTCGCCCGGAAGCACCTGTAGTAGGTACAGGCCTTGAAGGTAGAGTTGCGCGTGACTCCCGTACACTGATCAATGCAGAAGGCTCAGGTGTCGTTGAATATGTTGATGCGAATGAAATCCGCATCATCTATGATCGCAACGATGACGACAGACTGGTTTCTTTTGACGGGGAATCAAAATCATACAGCTTAATTAAATTTAAGAAAACCAACCAGAGCACTTGTATCAACCTGAAGCCTATTGTTACCAAAGGTCAGCGTGTTGAAAAAGGTCAGGTGCTTTGTGAGGGCTATGCGACTCAGGACGGTGAATTAGCATTAGGTAGAAACCTGAAAGTGGCGTTCATGCCTTGGCAGGGTTTCAACTTTGAGGATGCGATCGTTATTTCTGAGCGTGTTGTTTCTCAGGATATTTTCACCTCTCTTCATATCGAGGAGTTCGAACTTGAAGTTCGTGACACGAAACGTGGAGAGGAAGAACTGACTCCGGATATCCCTAACGTTTCTGAAGAGGCGACTAAGGACCTTGACGAGAATGGTATCATTCGCGTAGGTGCTGAAGTAAAAGAAGGTGATATCCTGATTGGTAAGATTACGCCTAAGGGTGAATCTGATCCTTCACCGGAGGAGAAACTTCTTCGTGCCATCTTTGGTGACAAAGCTGGTGATGTGAAAGATGCTTCATTGAAAACTCCTCCTTCTATCAAGGGTGTGGTTATCGATACCAAGCTGTTTTCACGTGCTAAGAAGACTTCTAAGGCAGAAGAGAAGGCTCAACTGGAGAAACTGGATACTGCTCATAACAGAGCGGTGAAGAATCTGAAGGATAGCCTGATCGATAAGTTGTTCACTATTGTTAACGGTAAGACTTCTCAGGGAGTTTACAACGTGTACAAAGAGCTTCTTGTACCTAAGGGTGCGAAGTTTACTCAGAAGATGCTCACTGAGCTGGAGTTTGCTAACATCAACCCAACAAAGTGGACTACGGATGAGGACAAGAATGAACTGATCAAGCAATTGCTGCACAATTATAATATCAAACTTAACGAGGAGCTTGGTGCTTACAAGAGAGATAAGTTTGCGATTAGTGTAGGAGATGAGCTTCCATCAGGAATCGTTCAGATGGCTAAAGTTTATATTGCCAAGAAGCGTAAGCTGAAAGTTGGTGATAAGATGGCAGGTCGTCACGGAAACAAGGGTATTGTTGCGAAGATCGTTCGTGACGAGGACATGCCTTTCCTTGAAGATGGAACACCGGTTGATATCGTTCTTAATCCATTGGGTGTACCTTCCCGTATGAACCTTGGACAGATCTACGAAACTGTTCTTGGTTGGGCTGGTAAAGAACTCGGACTGAAATTTGCTACTCCGATCTTTGATGGTGCGAGTCATCATGAGGTTGAGGATTGGATTGCAAAGGCAAAGCTTCCTTCTTCCGGTCGTACATATTTATACAACGGATTAACAGGTGATCGTTTCGATCAGCCAACAACAGTAGGTATTATCTACATGCTGAAACTTGGACACATGGTTGATGACAAAATGCACGCACGTTCAATCGGTCCGTACTCACTGATTACACAGCAACCTTTGGGTGGTAAAGCCCAGTTCGGTGGTCAGCGTTTTGGTGAGATGGAGGTTTGGGCACTGGAAGCATTTGGTGCAGCGAACATTCTGCAAGAGATACTAACCGTTAAGTCGGATGATGTGGTAGGTCGTGCTAAAACTTATGAAGCGATTGTTAAGGGCGAAACCCTTCCAACGCCTTCAGTTCCTGAATCTTTCAACGTATTGGTTCATGAGTTAAGAGGTTTAGGTTTAGATATCACGTTAGATTAGTTAAAAGTTTAAAGCTGGAAGCGGCTAGTACTGCTTCCGGCTTTATACTTTACACTTTTAACTTTAATAAAAGCTATGTCTTATAAAAAGGATAATAAAATAAAAAGCAATTTCACCTCGATTACGATCAGTCTGGCTTCTCCGGAATCAATTCTGGAGCGTTCAAGCGGTGAAGTTTTAAAACCTGAGACGATTAACTATCGTACCTACAAACCGGAGCGTGACGGTTTATTTTGTGAGCGTATATTCGGTCCGGTAAAGGATTACGAATGTCATTGCGGTAAATACAAGCGTATTCGTTATAAAGGTATTGTTTGCGACCGTTGCGGTGTTGAGGTAACAGAGAAGAAGGTACGTCGCGAGCGTATGGGCCACATCAACCTGGTTGTGCCTGTTGCACATATCTGGTACTTCCGTTCTTTACCTAATAAAATCGGTTACTTGTTAGGTCTTCCTACCAAGAAACTGGATCTGATTATTTACTACGAGCGTTATGTTGTTATCCAGCCCGGTGTTAAAGAGGCTGACGGTATCAACAAAATGGATTTCCTGACTGAAGAAGAATATCTGGACATCCTGGATACCCTTCCTAAGGAGAACCAGTACCTTGACGACAAAGATCCTCAGAAATTTGTTGCAAAAATGGGTGCTGAAGCTCTTGAGGAACTTCTTAAGCGTCTGGATCTTGATCAGCAATCATACGACCTGCGTCACCAGGCTGCCAACGAAACTTCTCAGCAACGTAAGAATGAAGCCTTAAAGCGTCTTCATGTTGTAGAGTCTTTCCGTGGTGCACGTAAAAATATTGAAAACCGTCCGGAGTGGATGATCGTTAAGATCGTTCCTGTTATTCCTCCTGAGCTGCGCCCGTTGGTGCCTCTTGAAGGTGGACGTTTTGCGACATCAGATTTAAATGATTTGTACCGTCGTGTTATTATCCGTAACAACCGTCTGAAGAGATTAATCGAGATCAAGGCACCGGAAGTAATCTTACGTAACGAAAAACGTATGTTACAGGAAGCTGTTGACTCGTTATTTGATAACTCACGTAAGGTAAATGCGGTTAAAACTGAAGGCAACCGCGCCCTGAAATCTCTTTCAGACATTCTGAAAGGTAAACAAGGACGTTTCCGTCAGAACTTATTGGGTAAACGTGTGGATTACTCTGCTCGTTCGGTAATTGTTGTCGGGCCTAGCCTGAAATTACACGAATGTGGTTTACCAAAGGATATGGCAGCCGAACTCTTCAAACCATTTATCATCCGCAAGATGATCGAAAGAGGTGTTGTGAAGACCGTGAAGTCTGCCAAGAAGATCGTTGACCGCAAGGACCCTATCGTGTGGGATATTTTGGAAAATGTGTTAAAAGGACACCCTGTGTTGCTTAACCGTGCTCCTACACTCCACAGATTAGGTATCCAGTCTTTCCAGCCTAAGCTGATTGAAGGTAAGGCGATCCAGTTGCACCCTCTTGTATGTACAGCGTTCAACGCGGATTTTGACGGTGACCAGATGGCTGTTCACCTTCCGCTAGGTCATGCTGCGATTCTTGAGGCGCAGATTTTAATGCTTGCTTCACACAATATCTTGAACCCTGCTAACGGTACGCCTATTACGGTTCCTTCTCAGGATATGGTTTTGGGTCTTTATTACATTACTAAAGGCCGTAAGACTGACGAGAATAGAGTGGTTAAGGGACAAGGACAAACTTTCTATTCAGCTGAAGAGGTGATCATCGCTTATAATGAGAAGAAGATCGATCTTCACGCATTTATCAAAATAAAGGCGAAAGCGAAGGAAAAAGACGGTTCTATTGTTAGCAAGATCATTGATACTACCGTAGGACGTGTTCTGTTTAATCAGATGGTCCCTGAGGAAGTAGGGTATATCAACCAACTACTGACCAAGAAGTCACTTCGTGACATCATTGGAGAAGTTGTGAAAGTTACCGGTATGGCACGTGCTGCTCAGTTCCTTGATGATATTAAGGAATTAGGATTCCAGATGGCGTTCCGCGGTGGACTATCCTTTAACCTTGAGGATATTAACATTCCAGAGGCTAAAGTTACCCTGATTGCACAGGCTACCAAGGAGGTCGAGGAAGTAATGAATAACTATAACATGGGTTTCATTACGAACAACGAGCGTTACAATCAGATCATCGATATCTGGACCCGTATCAACAATCGCTTAACTGCGAATGTAATGGATATTCTATCCAACGATAATCAGGGCTTCAACTCGGTGTATATGATGCTTGATTCCGGAGCCCGTGGTTCTAAGGAGCAGATTCGTCAGCTTGCAGGTATGCGTGGTTTGATGGCTAAACCTCAGAAATCAGGTTCAGGTGGTGAAATTATCGAAAACCCGATTCTTTCTAACTTTAAAGAGGGTCTGTCGGTACTCGAGTACTTCATCTCTACACACGGTGCCCGTAAGGGTCTTGCGGATACGGCGCTAAAAACGGCGGATGCGGGTTACCTGACTCGTCGTTTACATGACGTTGCACAGGATATGATCGTAGGTGAAACAGATTGTGGTACGTTAAGAGGTATTTATACAACTGCTCTGAAGGATAACGAAGATGTGGTTGAACCATTATACGACAGAATCCTGGGTAGAACTTCATTGCACGATGTATTTGATCCGATCAGTGGCCAGCTTCTGGTTTCTGCAAATCAGGACATCACTGAGGAGGTTGCTGAAACAATCGAATCTTCTGCACTTGAAGGCATCGAAATCCGCTCTGTACTGACTTGCGAAAGTAAGAGAGGTGTTTGTGCTCTTTGCTACGGCCGAAACCTGGCTTCTGGTAAGCGGGTACAGGCAGGTGAAGCTGTCGGCGTAATTGCTGCGCAGTCCATCGGTGAGCCGGGTACGCAGCTGACACTTCGTACGTTCCACGTTGGGGGTACTGCATCGAATATCGCGGCAGAGTCTCAGATCGTGGCGAAGTTTGAAGGTGTTATTGAATTTGAAAATATCAGAACTGTTCCTTACGAAACAGAAGAAGGTCCGGTTGAGGTTGTTCTTGGTCGTTCTGGTGAGTTCCGTATCATTGAGCCGGTAACGGGTCGGATGATCATGTCAAGTAACATCCCTTACGGAGCTTACTTGTACGTGAAAGAAGGACAGAAATTGGTGAAAGGCGACAAGATTTGTAGCTGGGATCCATATAACGCGGTGATCATATCTGAATACACAGGTAGGGTAGCTTTCGAAGCGGTGATTGAAGGTGTTACGTTCCGTGAAGAGTCTGATGAGCAGACTGGTCACAGAGAAAAAGTAATTATCGATACCCGTGATAAGACCAAGAACCCGGTTATTCAGATTGCCGATGGTCAGGGTCAGATCGTGAAGGGTTATAACATTCCGGTAGGTGCTCACATATCGGTAGACGAAGGTGCTAAGATCAAGATGGGTGAGGTTATCGCGAAGATTCCTCGTTCAACTGGAAAAACAAGGGATATTACGGGTGGTCTTCCACGTGTAACTGAACTTTTCGAAGCGCGTAACCCATCAAATCCGGCAGTAGTAACCGAGATCGATGGTGTGGTAACCTTAGGTGGTGTGAAGCGTGGTAATAGAGAGATCTCGATTGAGTCGAAAGACGGTCAGTTGAAGAAGTATCTTGTTCCATTGTCTAAGCACATCCTTGTACAGGATAATGACTTCGTGAAAGCAGGTATGCCTCTTTCTGATGGTTCGATCTCTCCTGCGGATATCTTATCGATCAAAGGTCCTGCGGCTGTTCAGGAATACCTCGTTAACGGTATTCAGGAAGTTTACCGTCTGCAGGGTGTGAAGATCAATGATAAACACTTCGAGGTTATCGTTCACCAGATGATGCAGAAAGTGCAGATTGAAGATCCGGGAGATACTCGTTTCCTTGAGAGGGATGCGGTTGACCGCTGGGACTTCATGTTGGAAAATGATGAGATCTATGACAAGAAAGTTGTTACGGATCCGGGAGATTCTTCTAATCTTAAAGCTGGACAGATCATCTCTGTACGTAAGCTGAGAGACGAAAACTCTGTTCTTAAACGTAAGGACATGAAGTTGGTAGAAGCTCGTGATGCTATAGCAGCTACATCAAGTCCGGTTCTTCAGGGTATTACCCGTGCGTCGTTGGGTACTAAATCGTTCATCTCTGCAGCTTCCTTCCAGGAAACTACCAAGGTGTTGAACGAGGCCGCTATCAGTGGTAAACGTGATAACCTGTTGGGTCTGAAAGAGAACGTTATCGTTGGTCACTTGATCCCGTCTGGTACAGGTTTACGTAGCTATGAGCGTATTATCGTTGGTTCTCAGGAAGAATACGATAAGCTGATGGCCTCTAAGCTTGAAGAATCAGAAGCATAATCACAATCAAATAATATTAGCGAGTCCCCCTATTTTAGGGGGACTTTTTTATTTTTACACTATGGAAGAACAGAACAGAAATAACGAATTGAATATTGAACTGTCTGAAGAGATAGCCGAAGGGATATATTCGAATCTGGCGATCATCACACATTCAAGCTCAGAGTTTGTACTCGACTTTATCCGGGTGATGCCAGGCGTACCTAAGGCAAGAGTGAAGTCCAGAATCATCCTTACTCCCGAGCACGCAAAGCGCTTGTTAGGTGCGCTTGCAGACAATGTGGAGAAATTTGAGGAGCAGCATGGCAGGATCAAAATTCAGGAAGAGGCTGCGCTGCCGTTAACCTTTGGAGGCCCGACTGCGCAGGCATAATCTGCAGGTTTCTTTCGCGGTCATTCTGCTTTGATCAAGCCTTTAACCTGGCGTCAATGAAGGAGATAATGGACGGATAATCGTCCGGATGGAACCACGTGATTTCGGAGTCTTTACGAAACCATGTGAGTTGCCTTTTGGCAAACCTCCGCGTGTTTTGTTTTATGCGCTCTACTGCTTCATCGAGAGTGATCTTTCCGTCCAAATGGTCGAATATTTCGCTGTATCCGACTGTATTCAACGCGTTAAGGTGCCGATAGGGGAGAAGACGCTCAACCTCCTGAAGGAGCCCCTGTTCCATCATTAAGTCTACCCGTCTGTTGATACGATCATAGAGCTGAGGACGCTCCATGTTCAGTCCGATCTTTATAGAGGTGAAGTGTCTCTTGTTCCTGGCATTCTTAGCCCGAAACGAAGAATAGGCTTGTCCCGTCGAAAGGCATACCTCGAGCGCGCGGATAATGCGTTGTGGATTATCCAGATCTACTTCTGAGGCATAAGCTGGATCAACAGACTTCAGTTGAGACTGAAGAACTGCAATTCCTTCTTCCGAATATTTCCGGTTAAGTGTTTCGCGAACAGCAGGATCTACATCGGGGAACTCATCGAAGCCTTCCGTAACGGCCTTAACAAAAAGGCCTGAGCCTCCAACGAGTACAGCAATGGGTTGCTTCTGAAAGATATTCTCAAGTGTGGAAAGTGCCTCGCTTTCGAATTTGCCTGCGGAATAGGTTTGGTCTATTGAAATAGAATCGACGAAATGGTGCTTTACAGCCGATGTTTCCGCCTCATTTGGTTTGGCCGTACCAATACTCATTTCTTTATAAAATTGCCTTGAATCGGCCGATACAATCTCTGTACGGTAATTCAAGGCAATCTTGATGGCAAGGTCTGTCTTGCCAATAGCTGTAGGGCCGGCAACGACGATCAGCGTATTTGAATTCATATCTGGGATAGAGGCCGACGACTAGTAATCGTCCTTGTTAGCGGAGTCGTAATCATCGGAATCATAACCGTCGTTATCTGAAAATTCGTCCATGAATTCATCTTTTTCTTCTTCTTCGGCACCAGTAGTTCCACCAAGTTCGTCAACAGAGTCAACAGTATCCATATCTTCGGTCTCTTCCTCATTAATACCGTACTCTGTTTCATTGAGGAAGTCAAAGTCTTCTTCATCGTCTGTAGCGACAGGGGGTACGGGAATTGATCCTGGCATCTTTGGAGCCTCACCAACGCTGCGTGTCAGGTGTGGATATTGCTTTCCTGCATCTTCGTCCAGAATCTTTACCAGTTCAACGTGGAAGTCGTAAGGACGATCGAAGTTATAAGTATAATAAAATTTCTGATGAGGGTCGTCAATGAAGCGGCTCAGCTTCGTATTCTCCATGAGTGCAACGCCTCTCTCTATTTTTCTTTGGCTTGGTAGATATGCTATCTCGTCACTTTTAATCCAATAGTCGTTGCAGACATAGAAGGACGACGACGTATCTGGTTTGTAACCGGTACTCTTGTGAATAGCGAGATGCAGGTCCTGAAATGTTTGAGTTGATTTAATATCAATCTCCCGGATAACATCATCGTAATCTTCAAAAGTTACCCTGAATCTGTAAATAGCCATGATAAATTTGTGTTTTATGCGAAATAGAAATTGGCGTATCATTAACGCCACCTACTTCATTATGTTTCAAGTTATTTTAAATACAATTTTTGACTGGATGAAGTCCCAGTTCCTTTCCCCGCGCGATCATGTAAGCGAGACCGTCTTCCCGTGAGTTTTTAATTTCGCCCTCCAATATGGCCTCACGTATTTGATTTTTAATGATTCCTACTTCGCGACCGGCTTTGATACCGAATGTTTCCATAATGTCCAATCCTGAAACGGGAGGTTGCCAGTTCCGGATCTGATCACGTTCTTCAACGTCTTTAAGCTTTTGCTTTACCAGCTCGAAGTTGGCCCGGTATTTTTTCTTTTTATACTCGTTTTTAGTAGTAACGTCAGCATGGCAGAGGAGCATAAGTGCTTCAATGTCTTCGCCGGCATCAAATAACAGGCGTCTGACCGCCGAATCGGTTACTATATCCTGAGCGATGACAATAGGACGAAGGTGAAGTTGAACGAGTTTTTGCACGAACTTCATTTTCTCGTTGAGAGGAAGCTTAAGCTGGGCAAAGATCTTCGGGACCATTCGGGCACCGCGATCTTCGTGACCGTGAAATGTCCAGCCGTGACTTGGATCAAACCTTTTTGTTGCAGGCTTGGCAATATCATGTAATATTGCTGCCCAACGCAGCCATAGATCGTCACTGGTTTCGCAAATATTGTCGAGTACTTCTAGCGTGTGGTAGAAATTATCTTTGTGTCCCTTCCCGTTGATATATTCCACACCGTAAAGCTCCGTCATTTGAGGGAAGATAAGGTGCAGCAGCCCTGTGTCGAAAAGGTAGTTAAAACCAACAGAGGGTTTGGGGGAAAGTATAATCTTATTCAGTTCGTCTGTAATCCGTTCCTTCGAAACGATGCCGATCCTTTCCTTCGAGCTTTTGATCGCTTCTATAGCCCGCTCTTCGATCCTAAAGCCAAGCTGAGAGGCAAAGCGGATTGCCCGCATCATTCTAAGAGGGTCATCGGAAAACGTTTCAAGCGGGTCCAGCGGCGTACGAATAATGCGGTCATTCAAATCAGCGATACCGTTAAAAGGATCTACCAATTCGCCGTAGCTTACCGTATTCAGGGATATGGCCATGGCGTTGATAGTAAAGTCCCTACGTTGCTGGTCATCTTCGAGGGTGCCATTTTCAACAATAGGCTTCCTTGAGTCAGAGCGATAGGACTCTTTCCGTGCTCCAACAAACTCCACCTCAAGATCTTTATAGCGAAGCATGGCAGTGCCGAAGCTCTTAAAAACAGACACGTTTGTTTTCAATTTATCGGCAGCCTTTTCTGCAAACTGGATTCCGTTTCCAATTACCAGTATGTCGATATCCTTGGATGGGCGTTTAAGGAAAATGTCCCGTACAAAACCACCTATAACGTAAGTATCCATCTCACATTCGTCGGCAAGCCGACTAAGCTTTTTAAATAGGGGATTGTTCAGGTGTTGTATCATAAAAACACGTTAGCCTTACCTCTTTCGTGAAAAGGGGAACTTACAGGGATTGCAAAAATAGTTTAATTTGATTATTTCGGATTGTATAATTTACATTTCGCCGTTATCGTGCTGGAAAGGCTACCTTCTGATAAAGGAGAAGCGACCATCGGGCTCCAGTTTCATGATCGTCGAAGATTTTTTGACGCTCATATCTTCCTGTTCAATATTCACTACATAGTCTACACCATTGATCACTGCCTCAGACACCTCTGAGAAATTCGCCGGAGAGGGTTCTCCACTCAAATTGGCAGAGGTCGATACAATCGGCTTCCTGAATCTTTGAATCAGCTGCTGGCAAAAGTTATGGTTTGGAATCCTTATACCAATGCTGCCGTCCTGATGTACGACATTGTGAGCCAGGTTTTTTGCATTGGAATAAATGATAGTAAGAGGGTTTTCCGCGTACTCAATCAACGAGTAGGCGATCTCAGGAACCTCATTTACGTATGATTGCAGTTTATTATCGCTATCCAGGAGAACAATAAGACTCTTCCCGGCATCCCTTCCTTTCAGCTTAAAGATACGTTCAACAGCATCTGGGTTCGTTGCATCACAACCGATACCCCATATGGTGTCGGTTGGATAGAGGATGATTCCGCCTGACTTCAAAACTTCCAGCGCTTTTGTTATTTCTGCATGCATGCCAAATGATATTTAAGTAAGACCATGGTAATTTCGTTGGCTATCTGAATTACGGGAAGTTATGAAGATAGCCAAGCAAAATATTCGGGTATGTTTCTGTTTGTAAGAAGATCTCCTGAACAAGCAGGAGCTTAATGGAAACTGCGTAATTCCCGCAGACTTGAGCGTCGCTGATGAATTACGCAGTATAGCTGTATATTAAACAGCTACGTTATGTTCGCGAAGAGCATCATTCAATGATGTCTTCTTATCTGTTGATTCTTTACGCTTACCTATGATTAGTGCACAAGGTACCTGGAATTCGCCGGCCGGGAACTTTTTAGTGTATGATCCCGGGATGACGACAGAGCGCTCAGGCACAATCATTTTGTACTCCACAGGCTCCGGGCCGCTTACGTCTATGATTTTTGTAGAGGCAGTTAATACGACGTTCGCACCAAGTACCGCTTCTTTGCCTACACGTACACCTTCAACTACGATTGCACGTGAACCGATAAAGCAGTTGTCTTCGATGATAACCGGCGCTGCTTGTACAGGCTCTAATACGCCTCCGATACCGACACCGCCGCTCAGGTGAACGTTTTTGCCGATCTGAGCGCAGGATCCTACAGTTGCCCAAGTGTCGACCATAGTACCTTCGTCAACGAAAGCACCGATATTGACATAAGAAGGCATCATAATCACGCCTTTTGCAAGATAGGCGCCGTAGCGAGCGATACCGTGGGGTACAACGCGAACTCCAAGCTCCTTGAAGTTGGTTTTTAGTTTCATTTTATCATGAAAAACAAATGGACCGACTTCAATCTCCTCCATCTGGCGGATGGGGAAGTACAGGATAACAGCTTTCTTGATCCATTCGTTTACGTGCCACCCTCCAGCAACGGGCTCGGCCACTCTGAGTTCTCCTCTATCGAGCATATCAACAACGCGTTCAATGGATGTTGCGTATTCGCTGAAAGTGAGGAGTGTTCTATCTTCCCAGGCGTCTTCGACGTGTTTTTGTAGTTTAGCAATCATTTCAATATATTTTTAGCAAAATAAAGGTTTTTTAAGGACTTTTGTTAGGTGTGGTGTCATTTGATAGAACGCTGCGATAGTAAAGGTCCTCAAAACATTATTATCTCAGGGTCTTGCTTCGTCAGGGGCAAAAATAGGGCAGCACGCGCAGAAAATCATAGAGGAGCAGGAATGGCTGAAAAAGAAAGACTTCGTATCGATAAATACCTGTGGTCAATCCGGATATTCAAAACCCGTACACTTGCGACAGAAGCGTGTAAAGCGGGCCGGGTGAAGTTGAACGGGCAGAACATAAAACCATCCTATGAAGTGAAAATAGGGGAGGTGTACCATGTATCAAAAGGGATTGAACGCAAGCAGATTAAGGTGACCGGCTTGCTTTACAATCGTGCCGATGCGAAGACGGTGGTAGGCTTCTACGATGATATCACTCCTGAACAGGAAACCCATGGTTTTAAGTCGATGTTCCATGCACCGGCTCTAAAGAGAGACAGAGGAACAGGAAGACCGACGAAAAAAGACCGACGGGAGATTGATGATCTCCTGAGTGATGAAGAGGAAGGCGAAACTTGATCGCGGACTCTACTCCAATCTGCGGAGTGTGGGGTCATGAAATAAAAAAAGGCTGCAATCATATTGCAGCCTTTTCTGTCTTTAGCGAACAAACGCTTATTTCTTGTCTTTCGCGTATTTGTCGTTCAAGCCTTTAACTACTTCTGTAGTCACATCCAGGCTTTCGTCTGCAAATAGTAATGAAGGATTGCTTTTTGAGTAAGTAAGAACCATTTTGTACCCTTTTTCTTTGGCATAAGCTTTCAGATACTCGGCAACTTTATCATATAGCTTCTCATTTTCACCCGCAGACTCATTCGCCAGTGCAGAACTTGCATTCTGGTTAAATGCTTCAAGTTCCTGCTGTTTCCGTGCAAGACGTTGTTCTGTAGAAGCTCTCTCGTCAGCGCTCATCGCCTGAGCTTTCTGCTGGTATTCTGCTACTTCACGCTGAAATGCTGTACCCTTTGAGCTTAAATCTTGCTGAGCTTTCTTAGATTTTGCTTGTAGTCTGTCCTTGATATCTTTGAAATAGTTGTAGTTGTTAACGAGTGAATCTGAGTTAACAAATACTATCGGTTCTGCAGCTTTTGTAGCAGAGGCCGTTGTTGCCGGCGCACTTGTCTTCGCTTGCTCTTTATTGCCACATGAAGCAACTACTGCAGCAATCATTAGTCCCGCTGTTAGTTTAGAGAATGTTCCGAATGATATTGTCATTTTTTAATTAAATTTCACGCAAATATAACCTTTCGAATCATCTATACAATCCTAAGAACCAGAAATCGGTTCAGGGGTGGCGCTTTATTCCCTTAAAATGCTGTGATTCCGCCTAAAATGGCTAAATTTGAGCTATTGTTTTAAGATAAAATATGAGCGAAGAAAAGGAAAACAAAACTAATTATTCAGCGGATAATATTCAGGTTTTAGAAGGCTTGGAGGCAGTGCGCAAGCGCCCCGCGATGTATATTGGGGATGTTGGTATAAAGGGATTGCATCACCTTGTATATGAAGTTGTTGATAACTCTATTGACGAAGCTCTAGCAGGGTATTGTACAGATATCAAGGTGACAATTCACCCTGATAATTCCATTTCTGTAGAAGACAATGGCCGTGGTATTCCAACCGGAATGATGGCTAAGGAAAAGAAGTCAGCTTTAGAGGTCGTAATGACCGTCCTGCATGCGGGAGGTAAGTTCGACAAGGATACATATAAGGTTTCCGGAGGATTGCACGGTGTCGGCGTATCCTGTGTGAACGCGTTGTCTACATTACTTGTTGCTACTATCCGTCGTGAAGGAAAGGTATTCAAACAAGAGTACAGCTGTGGAAAGCCTTTATATGACGTAAAAGTAGTCGGAGAATCAGATACAACAGGTACTACAATCACCTTTAGTCCGGATTCAAGCATATTCACGATGACTACGGAATATAAGTTTGAGACCCTGGCTGCACGTTTAAGGGAGCTTGCTTACCTGAATAAGGGTATTCGTTTATCACTCACCGACGAGCGTGAAAAAAATGATGATGGCTCATTCCTGAGCGAGGAGTTTCATTCTGAAGGAGGCTTAAGAGAATTCGTTAAGTTTCTTGATGGAACACGTACCCCTCTGATTCCTGAGCCTATCTATGTTGAAGGCGTGAAACAAGGTATCCCGGTGGAATTAGCCCTTCAATATAATGAGACCTATACTGAAAACGTCCACTCGTATGTGAATAACATTAACACTATTGAGGGAGGAACGCATGTCGCCGGTTTTAGAAGAGGGTTAACCCGTACCTTAAAATCCTATGCGGAGAAATCAGGTTTGCTGAAGAACGTTAAGGTGGATATTAATGGGGACGACTTCCGTGAGGGACTTACTGCTGTTGTTTCTGTTAAAGTACAGGAACCGCAGTTTGAAGGACAGACAAAAACCAAGTTAGGAAACAATGAGGTAATGGGTGCTGTAGATGTTGCTGTTGGTGAAATTCTCGGCAATTATCTGGAGGAAAACCCTAAAGAAGCCAAGCTGATCGTCGGCAAAGTTATTCTGGCAGCAACTGCACGTGCCGCGGCACGAAAAGCCAGGGAAATGGTTCAGCGTAAAACCGTAATGGGTGGATCTGGCCTTCCTGGTAAACTGGCGGACTGCTCCGACAAAGATCCTGAGAAATGCGAGCTATACCTGGTGGAGGGAGACTCCGCGGGTGGTACAGCGAAACAGGGTCGTAACCGGTATTACCAGGCTATTCTGCCGTTGAGAGGTAAGATTCTGAACGTGGAAAAAGCCATGGAGCACAAGATCTACGAGAATGAAGAAATAAAAAATATCTTCACGGCCTTAGGTGTTAGTATCGGAACAGCCGAAGATGCGAAGGCATTGAACATGGAGAAGCTGAGATATCATAAGATAGTTATCATGACGGATGCGGACGTGGATGGATCGCACATCACTACGCTGATTCTTACCTTCTTCTTCCGCTATATGAAAGAGCTGATCGAGTTCGGATATGTATATGTCGCCTCACCACCGCTTTACCTGGTAAAGAAAGGTAAAGAGCAGGCATATGCCTGGGATGACGCAGAACGTGATGCCGCTATACAACGTCTGAAAGGCGCAGGAAAAGAGGAGAATGTTCACGTTCAACGATATAAAGGTCTTGGTGAGATGAACGCAGAACAGCTGTGGGATACTACCATGAATCCTGAAACACGTACTTTAAGACGTGCAACGATAGAGAACGCTGCGGAGTGTGATCATATCTTCTCGATGTTAATGGGTGATGAGGTAGCACCTCGTCGTGATTTCATTGAGAAAAATGCCCGTTATGCAAAGATTGATGCATAGTACAAACAGATTATAAAAAGAAAGGCTGGATCCCAACGATCCAGCCTTTCTTTTTTAGATGAGTCCTCTTCTCTATCTTATACCGCCCGCTTTTAAGTGCTCAGAACGGTCCCGTTATTTTGTAAAGCATCAGGTCTGCAATAGACGAGGCTTTCTGTTTCGCCAGCTGGGCCATCTCTCCGCTGAAGTGTTGATCAACAACTTCATAAAAGATCTCCTTCCATCGCTCAAAGTGCTTTTGCTCCAGGGGGTGAATCTTGTCGAGTTTGAAGTGAACTTCCATGGGATTGCCTTTGAAGCCCTTCTTTCCAAAGAGAATAGTCTCCCAGAAATCGTACATCTTAGGGAGGTGATGATCCCAGTTTACGCGGGCCACATCGGTAAAAATATAGCCGATAAGTTCATCTTCCTGTACCTTGTTATAAAACGAATTTACCAACAGCTCGATGTCCGCTCTGCTTTCCAGGTCTTTATTCATGACTGAACGATATCTTTCTTAACGGATAATTGATGATCGCATTGTATTTGACCAGAATATCTCCGCCTATGACACCGATAACGGGGGTAACCGACAAGGTTTCGTAAGCAATGTTAATGGTTGAGAGATCGAGAACCGCCACTTCAATATCATGAATGAGCAAGTCTCCGATATGAAGCTGTTCAAGAGACAATGTGTAGCTCTCCATCGAGTTGGTACCCAGTCCTGTCGATAGCTTGTCGCTCATCAGAAGAGTGGTCTCATCAACATAGGTTTCCACAGTTGCTTTGTCAAGTACCGTCCTTGAAGCACCTGTATCAATCACTGCTTTAAACGTCTGATTAAACAAAACGACTTCCACCAGAGGGTGGAAGCCGTCATCATTCAGATTTAAAATTTCAATATTTACGTCTATCATTAAAAGCTCAGGACACTGTTCATGCTTCTTACGGCTTCAGCGCTCTTCTCGAAAGCAGCTTTTTCGTCGGCACTCAAGTTTAACTCAACGATTTGTTCCCATCCGCTTTTGCCGATAACAACTGGCACGCCAATAGCGATATCAGACTGTCCGTATTCACCATCAAGTGCAACGCTGCATGGAAGCAGTTTCTTTTCATCTCTGAGTATACTTTCCACAATCGCCGCTGTTCCCGCGCCCGGTGCGTACCAGGCAGAAGTTCCTATTAGCTTGGTCAGAGTAGCTCCGCCTACCATAGTTGCAGAAACAATCTTTTCCTGCTGCTCTTCACTTAGAAACTGTGTAACAGGGATACTATTCCATGTAGCATGTTTGATCAGTGGGATCATCGTGGTGTCGCCATGTCCGCCAATCACCATTGCGTTCAGATCAGTAGGAGAACAACCAAGTTCCTGACTCAGATAGTATTTAAAACGTGCAGAGTCTAATGCTCCACCCATTCCGATAATCTTGTTTTTAGCTATTCCAGACGTCTTCAGCGTGAGGTATGTCATAGTATCCATCGGGTTGGATACAACTACGATCACGGCGTCTGGAGAGTACTTCAGGATGTTTTCTGTAACGCCCTTAACAATGTCTGCGTTAGTGCCTATAAGCTCTTCCCTGGTCATTCCTGGCTTGCGCGGAAGACCTGACGTGATAACTACCACGTTTGAGTCAGCAGTGCTTGCGTAGTCGTTCGTGCAACCTTTGATCTTTGTATCGAAGCCAAGAAGGGCAGATGTTTGCATCATATCGATTGATTTGCCTTCGGCAAATCCTTCTTTGATATCAAGGAGAACAAGCTCCTCTGCAAGCTCTTTTCTGGCGATATTATCAGTACAGGTTGCTCCAACGGCTCCTGCTCCAACTACTGTAACTTTCATGCTTTACGTTTTTAAGTGTTCTATAAAAGTTCGGCAATTTAACTAAATCTGATAAGCTATCGGTTAGAAATCTTCTTAAACTGCCTTAGGATCTTAGAATGGATAGCCAATAGCAAGGTTAAATACCAGGTTATCTTTCCTCCACGACTTGCTGCCAAAGTCAATGCTATCAAACACCCAACGCTCACCTTCAGGCAACCAGGGCTTGCGAATAGGGAAGGCCAGATCCAGACGAAGAACCAAAATGGACGCGTCAATACGGACACCTGCTCCTGTACCCACCGCCAGCTCCTTCATGAAGTCTTTGGAGAACTTTGCTCCCGGGCGCTGAGTATCATTATTTAACAGCCATATATTTCCGGCATCAAGAAAGAGAGCCCCTCTTACGATGCTGAACAATTTAGGCCTGAACTCGGTGTTGAACTCAAGCTTGATGTCGCCCGACTGGTCAGCCGATAATCTTTCGTCCTCTGTATCAATTGTCTCATCGCGGTAAGTGCCCGGCCCGAGAGAACGAGCCCTGAATGCCCTTAAGCTGTTGGTGCCTCCAATGAAAAATTGCTTAACGAATGGCAATGCTCTTGAATTTCCGTAAGCATAACCGTAACCCAGGATCAGCCGGGTAGCCCATTGAGAATTTAAGCCGATTTTATAATAATGTCTTAAATCTGCCTCTCCTTTGATGTACTGAGAATATGGTGTATCAAAGATTTTCTTCTCGTCAAGCTTTTTCGCTCCTTGAATCAGTCCCAGGATGTTTGCAGACATATCGACGTTCCCATTGAAGTAGAACGTGTTCTTTTGCGCTTGCCGATGGGTGTTCGTGAAATTGAAGTTGTAGGTTGGACCAATGATAAACTGATCAGCTACAGCATTGCGATACGTAGAATTGGTGGCCGCAAGCTCCTCATATTCCTTAGATTGGTACGGCGCATGCACATAAGTCAGGTTGAAAATATTCAATTGATGCTCCTTCTCAATACTTTCTTTCCATGAATAACCAAACGATGTGCGGAAAGAATTCAACTTGTAACTCTTCTGACGTTCCAGCCTGTCAAAACCGAGGGTTATCCGGGTACGGGGAATAAACGCACTGGATGTATTCAGCTTAAACGGCGTGATAAACCGAGGTATACTCAGGCTAGCTTCAGCTCCATATCTGAAGATGTTCTCACCGCTGTTATTTCCTGAAAACTGCACGTCTGTGGCTATGTATGTTGATACAGTAAGAAGTTCAGCTCCTCTAAAGGTATTCCTGTTCTTCCAGCTCAACGTAAATTCAGATCCCGTGAAATTCGCGGAGTTGGTACGGCCCGTTACCTCTGCTCGGATAGACTTCTTTGGCATCGGTGTGAGGTAGTAATACGCATCCAGCGCCGCAGCGGCTGTATCGGAATCCTGGAACTGGTTTTTTACAAATTTAAATGTGCCCAGGCTGGTAAGTCTGCTTAATGACAAGTTATGATCCGTACGATTGTATATATCCCCCTTGTTGAAAAACATGGTCCGTTCAAATACCTGTGGTTTGAACATTTTCGAACGGTCAATAACATAAAAATCTTTGAACAGAACAGCTTCAGGCGTGCGACCTTTCATCGTGTCTCTAAGCTTGAAGTTCGGATAGATATAAATATTGTTGATCGTGTAGGCGTCCCTCGCTTTGTCTGTTGTTTCGTTTTTTACGTTCATGAACAGATCCACACGGTGACGCTCCGAGGTGCTGTCCACCTGTATGATCAGGTTTTCGGGACTGAAATAATAGAAGCCCTGTTCCTTGAGTTTGCTGTCTATCCTTTCGCGTTCTCCCTTAATTACATCAAGATCGTAACTGTCACCAACCTTCAGGAAACTGTTTTCTGCCGTAGCATGAACAGCTTTACCCAGCACTGAGCTATCGGTAGTGAAGTTGACAGTTCTGATCAGATACCGGGGTCCAGCAACTGCGTTGTAAGTAAGTGAAGCCTTTTTTCTTCGGATGGTGGTGTCGGAGGTAGTTGTAGCCAAAAAGAAGCCTTTGTTCTCCAGTCTGTTCGAAACCAGGTCCCGGTTGTAATCTACCTTTACACTACTGAAAAGTACAGGTGGCTCGCCGTATTTTTTAATCCACTTCAACGGCCCTTTCTTCGCATTTTTCGTGATGTTATAAATCCATAGCTTAGGTCTTAAGCCCAGAATAGAAGAGTTCGGTTTTGGCCGCAGCAGGCTGGTAAGATCAGGCTCCAGAACTTTCTTGTCTTTTTTCTTAATGTCCTTGTCCTTAATCTCTACCTTGCCTCCGGTGTAGAGGTAATCCCCATCGGGAACATGCTTGGTCACATTACATGCGGCAAGTGCTACGCAACTTACCAGAAAACAATATATATGCTGTTTAGTCATTCTCTTTAGCTGTTTCTTTTGCAGATTTCTGGGCGCGCTTACGTCTGCGCTCCTCTCTCTTCTCTTCCCTTGTTTTTACGCCGAAGATTTGTTTGAATTTGTTATAATCCATCGTGATCACAAACCCGATACCCGTCTCCACCACCTGTCCCTGCAGGGCCACCTGATACTGGTTCTTCTGGTATGCCCGAAGCAGATAGCGACCGTTTTTGCTTAGCTGGTATTCAGCCTGAATGTCGCCGGCGATGTTACTGGTTTTACGGTTTTGCTGGCGTGGACCTTCCAGCTCAAAGTTGCTGCCTACCGTTACTTTTAAGCGGTCATTCAGCAGTCGTTTAGATAGTCCCACGTTCAGATCCGTACGGTTAGCCATTTGTCCTGTGGTATAATCTTCAGTGGATTGAAGATCAAACTCCAGTTCTACTCCTGCAATCATATCTCCGGCCAGATTATTCAGCTGATCAGAAAGCAGTCGGCTTACACTCTGACGGGCCGCAGACTCGATACCGCCACCGCCTGCACTACTTGCAAAAGGATTGTCGGAGATGAAACGGTTCAGAAGAAGCACGGCGAATACCTGTTTATTCAGTTCCGACGGCTCGTTTCGCAGCTGAGTCAAACGTCCGTTTACATTGTCAATAACCTCGGTAGAAACATTGTAATTATCTTCCGGTAAAATGATGTCGAAAGAAATAACAGGCTTCATCAGCTCACCCTTCAGCATCAGGTTGACATTGAACGGCAGTTTCTGCTTGTAAGTATTCAGTTCCGTCTGAGGTGCTCCCCCCAGTTGCTGCTCTACCAGATCGAGAGGGGCGGTCTCCGCAACGTAAATTGCAGTAATATCAGCATCTGCCATTAAAGGCTCACCATTCCAGGTCAGCGTACTTCCTTTCTTAATCTCGAACCGGCGCTTCAGGAAGCTCAGACTCAGATCGTATGAACCTTCTTCCACCGTCAGGTTACCCGTCAGACTGATCTTTCCGCTCGGATCGATACCCCCGTTTAGCTGTGCCGCACCCTTTAGCTTCAGCATATCGCCGTTGGCAGGATCAACAAGCACATTCAGTTGGGCCTCTTTGTCAAGTTCAATATTTACTGAAACGTCCATTCCGGTAACTGCAGAGGTGTTGAGTGTATCAGCGGGGTCCTTAAACACCTTCGCCAGTTGCGGATTGTCTTTATCCACAAACTCCACAATGCCTTCCCGGTCTTCAATTCCAGGATCAGTGGCGGGAAGTACCAGCGTGAAATCCGTTTCCGGATTGATCTTCAAAGAGCCATCCACAGCCGGCGCATCCATCGTTCCTTTGATTCCCAGCCGGGTGTCGATAAAGAGCTTTCCGTAAAACAGATCATTGTCTAGTGCCGTGGAGTTGATCACCTTAAAATTGTCGGCATTCAGACGCAGGTCAAAACCGAAGTCTGTATATGTCTTTGTCTTGATCATTCCTGCAAGCTCCATCGTATTGTTAGCCGAGTCAATCAGCGCAAAGTCGGTGAAGCTGATGCCCTCCGCATTAAATCCGATACGTGCATCATTATCAATTCTGAAGTATGAATTCAGCATCGACACGTTAAATCCAACATCATTGAAATTGATGTCCCCACGAACTGCAGGAGCAGAGGTGGTTCCCGTAATGTCGAGTTTCCCTTTCAGAGCGCCCTTAGCATCTTTGACGTTTCCCATCGTAAACCCTTCAATACTCTTCATATTCAGGTTCGCGATGTTAAGATCCAGATCAAAGCTGCTGTTGTTTGTATAATAGTAACCGTTCAGATCGACCTGGTTGCCTTTACCGGTAATCGCTACGTTTGCAGCAAATGAATTTGCCTGTTCGTTGTTGACCTTCAATGCAATATTTCCTACAGTGTCACCTCTGAAGCTGAAGTCGCTGATGTTGAGGTCTGATGTAAAGACAGGACTCGTGTCAAAATTCCGCACGGTGGCATTTCCGTTGATTGTACCTCCCGCTAACAGTGAATCCTGCTTGGCGATGTTGGTAAGTGTTTCAATCTGGAAGTTTTTAAAGTCCACCAATAGCGGATTGTTCAAACCTGGAGGACTCGTATTGATGCTTAGCTGCTGATTGTTATTAGACAGTACGAAGTTAGTAGCCTGTACGCCCTTGCCGCCGAATTGAATATTATTGTCCTGACTCACGTTCCAGGCTGTCTTGTTAAGCACTAAGCCGTCAGGGTTCAGACTGAATTGAAAAGCGTCCTGCAGCGCTTTCAGGGCGCCGGCAATCCGATAGTCAGTATTACCTTTTTGATCCTCGGTTTTGATCTCTGTGGTGATAGTGTTATCGCTGACATCCCCACCCACGCTGGCCTTTAGCAGCTGAAAAGATCCGGTATTAATCTTGTCAAGCGTAGCCAGGTAGTTGATCGCGCTGTCTGCGGTATTCACCTTCAGCTGGAAATTATTCAGATCGTTTGTCCCGTAAAGAATACGCGGAATGGAGCCATTCACATTCAACTGTCGTGCCTCGCTGTCAAAATTACCCTGTAGCACAATTGTAGCCAGTTCCTTCAGGTCAGGCGCAAACTGCTGAATGATCGGTCCGTTTGAAATTTTCGCATTGAAGTTCAGGCGTTGAGGGTCGTACTTGACAGGCTTCGCTGGCTTACCTGTAGAATAGTACCGTCCGATCAGATCCTGCATCGCTGTTCCCAGCTGAGTGAGCTTATATTTACCTCTTATATCTGCAGACATGATTTCAGAGCGCAGCCTCAAGGAGTTGCTGTCGGCGCTCGCTGTAGAAACAATACTAAGTGTGTCCATCTGGATGCGTTCTCCGTCTCTGGCAAGCAGAGCCTCCGTCAGAAGGATACTTCCATTCAGATAATCCGGATCGGCTGTAGGCAGGTCTGCAGACAGCTTTCCATGGAACCGCATGTCATCCTTCATCAGCCGTAGCTTCTGCATATTGATGCTATCCAGATTCAGTTCCATTTTGATGGCAGGGTAGCGCTTTGACATATTTGCCGTGGCTGCAAGATCGAACCGTAAGTTCTGATCGTCCATGTTCGCCTTGGCCTGAATGTTTCCGCGGTTTGCACTACCATCTATAGCCAGATTACGATAAGTATACCCGTTAAATTCTGCTTTTACCAACTTGGCGACAGCCTTCGCACGCATCGTCTTCGGGTCAAGCCCATTGCCCACCACGTTAGCGGCAAGGCTAATGCGGCCCAGACTGTCATTGCTGATCATCCGTCCCACATCAAAGTTGAATATCCGGACATTCGCCCTGTAAGATTCATTGCCTTTAACCCGGGCATTGTAGCTGGCAATCGCCTTAGCGCTTCCAAAGGTCGATGCCAGATCAAGATCGGTACTGAAATTAGTAATTCCGCCCTTGAACTTTCCGCTAAGGCGGATATTCTCAGGAATGCGAATGTTTGCAGGGATAGTTCCTCGTGGTATTAGCGCAAGGATATCCGATCTGCGGGTTCTGAATTCGTCAATATCGATATCAAGCCATGCTCTGTTCATATCAGGCAAGCCCCTTGTCTTGGCCGAGGCCTTGATATTGGTACCTCCCAGTCCGGAGATCTCCAGGTTTTGTATCTCCAGATTCTTTACCTTTCCTTTAATCTTGCCATTGATGTTCACCACGGCATTCTGGTACCCCTTCAAAGGCATCGTCTTAGCCATGTCGGGTGCAAGCAACAGAATATCCCTGAAGCCAATCCGTGTCTTCTGCAGATTAGCATCAATGCCCAGCTCTCCGAGGTTGCTCGAAATGCTGGCAATAGAAGGATAGGTCACGCGTATATTGTTGCTGATGGTGGTCGACGGGGTCTGCACCAAAAGGTCTTTCAGGTAAGCTTCCTTGCTGCCGTAAAAGAACTCTGTTTCGAACTTCTTCAGGCTGAAACCGCTCTTATCACTGAAAGATCCTTCGTTCACCTTTCCTGAAATAGAATCAATGGTGTACGCCAGATCGGCAACGTTCAGATTCAGATCCTTGATATCAAGGTGCGCAAAATCCATTCCCCGTCTCTGAACCGGCATGTTGAAATTATCAAAGCGAATGTTGTTGTTTGCCAGAGTCAGGTCGCCCGCACTGAACCTCCAGTTATTCACAGTGGCTTCAGTCGCCTTTCCTGTTTCTTCTACTACAACCTTCGCCTGCTCGCTTTTACCCAGCTGAAACAGGATGTTCGAGTTGCTTAGGTCGATCTTATCCAGTACGATATGCTGGTTGCGAAGGTCTAGTTTATCCGATTCAACCTCCAGTTTACCCAGCTTCACGTCTGCCTTCATGGCCGAAATATCGTTCTGATAGTAGACTTTTATCTGCGAAAGGTCGAGTGTGCCCAGCTCCAGGTCAAGATTCATCGGCTCGCTGGCTTCAGCTTCATGGACAGCTTCGGGCTTACTCTCTACTGCGGGTTTGCTTTGAACCATTCGCGCATCTACTGCAGAAAGCTTGATTTTTGGTATGCTGAACTTCATCTTATCCAGGTCAAACTCCTTTACCCGGGTATCGAAGTGCCCGATAGAGAACCGGATATCGCTTGCCGCAGGCGCGTCCTGGTAGCTGATCTTAATCCTGTCAAGGTTAATTTTATCGAGAGAAAACTTCATTGTCGAAGTAGTATCGACAGACTCGGGCTCTTTTTTCTGCTCGCTGACGAATGCCTTGATGATATAATCGAAATTGAAAAGACTGTCGGGACCGCGCTGGATGTTTGCAGTGATGCCACGGAGGTCAATTTCGTTGATCTCCAGTTGGTTGTCGAGGAGCTTTAAAAGACTGATGTCAACTTTTAAGGTATCTCCGGCAAGCAGTGTATCCTTCTTCTGATCCTCGAAATAGATGTCTTCCAGTACGATAAGCTTCGGGAGATTGAGGCTTATTTTGTTGATTTCAACCTTCGTGCCAATCTTGCCCTCCAGATAATTCACCGCTTTGTTTTTGGCAAAGTTCTGAACGGAAGGTACCCTGATGAGTACAAACAACAGCAAGATCAGGAAGATGATTATCCCAATAATCCAAAGAAAGATTTTTAAGGTTAGGGTACCGATTCTTCTCAAGTGTTCAAAATTTAGTTCAGTATTATAATTTTAAAACCGGCTAAATGTTTGAAAATTTAAAAGATAATCTACTAAAATCCTTTTCGGTGAAATATCAGCTTCACGTCGTACGTGCCAGATACTGAAAGCGTATCAGCTTACTGGTGTTATTTTGCGATCTGAACTTAAACTATGCGCTGATATACGATTCAAGTATCTTGAAGCCTGCAGACGTTTTAAGGGTCACCTCCTTGATCGTAGCAGGGATGAGTATGGAGTCGCCCATCTTTACATCCAGCTGCTGTCCGGCGTATTCAAGTGTATAAGATCCTGCCACGCAAACATGAATAACAAAGGAGTCTATAGAGTAATCCCTGGTCACGTTTTCTGTGTAGTCCAGAATATGAGTAGTGAAATAAGGACAGCTCACTACCTCAACCGCCTCATTCTGTTTCTCCTGATAGAGCGACTTGTATTCCTCATGAAAGTTGTAGTCGATGGCTGCCAGGGCTTCTTCAGTGTGCAGTTCTCTTTTATTGCCTTTATCATCTACGCGGTCGAAATCATAGATCCGGTACGTGATGTCTGAGGTCTGCTGGATCTCGGCAATAAGCAGTCCCTTGCCGATCGTATGTACACGTCCCGCAGGCAGGAAGAATACATCTCCCGCTTTTGCTTCTTCTTTATTCAGAATGTCGTTCAGTTGCCCGCTGTTAAACTTCTCCAGATAGATATCCTGGTTTAGCGGCTGGTTAAATCCGGTAATCAGGCTTGAGCCCTCGTCTGCCTGGATGATATACCACATCTCGGTCTTTCCGAAGGAATTATGTCTCTCCCTTGCCAGCTCATCATCAGGATGAACCTGAATGGAAAGGTCATCATTGGCATCGATAAACTTAACAAGCAGAGGAAACTCATTGCCAAACCGTTCATAAACACGCTTGCCCACCAACTCCTGCTGATAGCTCTCCAGGAGTGCCGCAAGCGATTGTCCTGCCAGATCTCCATTTTCCACTACCGATACATCACTCTTTACGCCGGATATCTCCCAGGTCTCCCCACAATTGGGCAGAGGAGCAAAGTCCTTTTTTAGAATATCGCGTATCTTCTCACCACCCCAGATCTTGTCCTTATATATCGTTTTGAATTTAAATGGATATAGAGTTGCCATAGCTTGTTTCAGTTCAGATTTGTTGCCACAAGTATAATTAAAAATCAGTATTCTTCATTAAAGGTCAGACTTACCAGCTAGCTGCGCAGCAGGATCCTGATAAGCAAAGCCCTGCCTTCGATGAACTTCTGTAAAGAAAATTCAGCAGGTTATAAAGCACCTCACGGCGTCCCGGCTTTTCAAAATTACTCATTTTCAAGAGCTTGCCCGTATCTGCAATAAATAGCGTATCTTTGCAGAATATAAAAAATCAACAATTTGTTATTCAAAGAATTAAATCTCATTGAGCCACTTCTAAAAGCTCTGAGTGCCGAAGGATATACTAATCCCACCCCCATACAAGAGAAAGCCATTCCAGTAGTATTGCAGAAAAAAGACCTTTTGGGCTGTGCCCAGACAGGTACAGGTAAGACTGCCGCTTTCGCATTGCCTATGTTGCAGCTATTGAACACGCAGGTCGCGCCCAAAAATGCACGCCGCAACATCAGAGCATTGATTCTAACTCCAACCCGCGAGCTTGCTATTCAAATCAGAGAAAGCTTTGATGCCTACGGAAAGTTTACAGGTATTAAGCAGACCGTTATCTTCGGAGGTGTATCTCAGGGGAAACAGGTTGAAGACCTGAATAGAGGTGTAGATGTTTTAATTGCTACACCTGGCCGTTTACTTGACCTCGTTTCTCAACGTATCGTTAACCTGCAGCATATCGAACTCTTCGTTTTAGACGAAGCAGACCGTATGCTTGATATGGGCTTTGTAAACGATGTAAAGAAGATCATCGCGAAAATTCCGGTAAAAAGACAGACGCTGTTCTTCTCAGCAACTATGCCTCCTGAAATATCGCAGCTAGCCAATACCATATTAACCAACCCGGTTCGTGTGGAGGTTACGCCAGTGTCATCAACTGCAGAGAAAATCACTCAGGCTGTTTATTCCGTAGAGAAAAAGAACAAGCCCAATCTCCTTATTCACTTGCTGCAGGATAAAAGCATTGAAAATGTCCTGGTGTTTACTAAAACTAAACATGGTGCAGATAAGCTCGTGAAAATTCTTGCTAAAGCGAATATCGTGGCCGAGGCTATTCACGGGAATAAATCTCAGAATGCCCGTCAGCGTGCGCTGACCAATTTCAAGTCGGGAGACCTGAGAGTACTGGTTGCAACGGATATCGCGGCACGAGGTATTGATGTCGATGAATTGAAGAACGTTATTAACTTTGAACTCCCGAATATTCCCGAAACCTATGTACACCGTATCGGCCGTACAGGCAGGGCAGGAGCAAGCGGAACAGCATGGTCATTCTGCGATGAAGAAGAACGTCCGTTCTTAAACGACATCCTCAAGTTAACGCAACAGGAGATACCTCTGGTAGAAGATCATCCTTATCCTCTTTACTTTAATAAACTGGTAGTACCATCATCGGTAAAAAAGACAAAAGTCAAGGAAAGTTTCAGGTCTTCCAGAAAGAAGAGCTCACGTCCGAAGGAAAAGCCGCAATCGTTTCACCGTAAGGCGACTTCTTAGGGTTTGTTTAAATCATAAAATAATAAAAGGGACTTCATCGAAGTCCCTTTCGTTTTTCATAGGTAGGTCGTTATATATATTAAGCAGCTTGCTTAAGGCTGTGTGTTTGCTTGTTTACTTTGTTTCTGTAGTTTTTAAGGTCTGCCTTCAAAAGTTCCATTAACTGGATATCGAAACTTTGAGTCAACTTATCGATGTGGGTAGTAGCTGTTATCTTTTTCATGATGTCAAGTTTAATGTTTGATGTTAGACGTTATACCAATAACATGCCAAAGTCATGGCTGTATCATGGAAATGTTTATAACGTGCTCATTGTTAAAGATAAAAAAGTGAATTTCTCACTTTCCTTCATGCCTGTGCTCAGCTCAGCTATATGAATTTTCTTATTTTCTGATCAGTGTTGTCTTTACCGTACAACTGTAGTTTTGCCTGTCGAAGCAACAGCGCCTCCTTTCTGCTTACTGAATATCCTAAAACATTAGCCATCAAACGAGGTTGTCTAGAAAAAAGAAGACAATGGAACAATTTGATATGCAACTCATGCTGAAAGACGGTGCATTTGCCGACTATCAGGTAAAAACAGACAAGGATTCAGGGGTATTTGATGTCTACAGCGGCGACTCTCTGATCGCCTCTTTCAAGGACGACGGTCAAGGTTCATTTTCCCTGAGCGACAATCCCGGAAATGCCGATGACGATCTTCAGCGAAGAATGATTGAACAGCTAAAAGGTTTCTCGGCATAACCCACTGCCTTTGCTAGAGCCATCTTTTACGCCGGAACCAATAATATATAGCCACGGTGATGACAGCCATTAGGAGCAATACCCCGGGATAGCCCCAGGGGTATTGTAATTCCGGCATATATTTAAAATTCATTCCGTAAATCCCTACAATAAAGGTCAGAGGCATAAAGAACACTGAAAAGATAGTTAATACTCGCATCGTCTCATTCGTCCTTTGCGAAGCTGTCGAGAAATAGGTGTTCAGAAGCTGATTGATGTTGTCATTCAAGCTCTCATAAATAGTCGTAAGTCTCACATACAGGTCCCGGGTATCGCGCGTATTGACGTTCCCCTGATGATCATCGATGTTTTCAATAATATCCCGCGACAGCATCAGCATGCGCTTAAGCAGGTCAATCCTTCTCCTCAGATAATAAAGACCCTTCAGAATGGGCTTGTTCCGGTTACTAAGAAACACCTGCTCTTCATAGTAGTCAATAGACCTGGCCAGATTGTTCGATGGCTCGTCATACGTAGCCAAACAGGCTCGTGCCACTCCATTCAATAGCTGATGCGTGTTTTTGAGCATCGAAGCTCTTTTGATCACAGGCTCCAGAAGAGGCTGAGGATACCGGTGAATAGTGATAAAGAACGAAGCTGAATAAAATATGGCCACTTTGTTGGTAAGCTCCTGAACGGTATCTGCCTCAAGGAACTCCTGGTCGGTATATACGCGGAAGATGATAAAAGCATATTCCTCCAGCGATTCATACTTCGGTAAATGGCCCGGTTGGAGGCAATCATGCACCAGAGCAGGATGCAGCCCGTAGGCGGCGGCAATCTCCTGAAGCTCGCCATCATCCGGACTGTTGATGTCTATCCAGTCGTACCCATGTTCTTCCTTGTTGCAAATTTGTATGGTCATAATCTTTCTAAACGTTCTCCGGCGTGTATAGTTCTGAATCCTAAACCTGTTTTCAATAATTAGGTCATATCTCAATTTGAGAGGTCAGCTTTTCCGATTGCAGTGTTCATATTTTGTAAATTGCACACTTAATATTTTGAAGATGACATATCAGGAAAAACTATCAGGAATCCGGCGCCAGATGCTCAATGATAAAGTGGATGCATATATTATTCCCTCTGCAGATCCGCACATCAGTGAATACCTTCCTGATCGCTATAAATGTATTCTTTTCGCATCAGGATTTACCGGATCAGCCGGAACGCTGGTTATTACTCAGGACTTTGCGGGCCTCTGGACTGATGCCCGCTATTTTGTGCAGGCAACAGAACAACTTCACGGCAGTGAGTTTGAGCTGGTAAAACTAATTGCCCAGGGTAGCCCCGAGTATACCGGCTGGCTGGCTGAAAACCTGAATGCCGGTGCCTCTGTGGCATTCGACTCTAACCTGATCTCTTTGCAGTTGGCGCAGACCATAGACAATGAACTCTCAGCGGCTGATATAAATATTGTAGAAAATAAAGATTATCTCGATAGTCTGTGGGAAGACCGTCCGGGACTTCCTGCATCTGCTGCATTTTTATTAGAGGATGCGCTGACCGGAGAAACCGTGCCGTCCAAACTCGAACGCATCCAAAGGGAGCTGAAAAGGAAGCGTGCAGATGTTCATCTGATCTCTTCGCTCGATGATATTGCATGGGTCTTTAATATCAGGGGTGCAGACGTGAAATGCAACCCGGTGACCCTGGCTTTTGCTCTCGTGTCTTCGAAAGGTACTGAGCTCTTTATCGACATCGCAAAGCTCAGTGTCAATGACCGCGCCCGTCTGAAAAGCTGGGGAATAGAACTGCGGCCTTATCAGGATGTTTACACTGCTGCTGCAGCGGTATCATCTTCCTCCGCTATTCTGATCGACCCGAAGAGAACCTGCTTTGCACTCTACCGTCATCTTCCTGCTGAAGCCAAAATTATTCAGGATACCAACCCGAGCACCAACTTCAAGGCTATCAAGAACGAAACCGAGATAGCCAATATCCGCGACACGATGGTCCGTGATGGAGTGGCACTTACACGATTTTTCAGATGGCTGGAAGAAGCGATGGTGAAAGAAGAACAGACAGAAATCTCGGTTGCCGAGAAACTATATACATTCCGGGCAGAGCAGGAGGGCTTTGTAGGGGAGAGCTTTGATACCATTGCCGGCTATGCTGAACATGGTGCGCTACCTCATTACAAAGCTACCATAGAGAGCGACTCCCGTTTGATGAACGACGGTTTATTCCTCCTCGACTCGGGTGGCCAGTATCTTCGCGGTACAACAGACATCACCAGGGTAGTGTCGTTAGGCAATGTTACACAAGAAGAGAAGACCGATTATACGCTCGTACTGAAGGCCATGATCGAAGGCTCAACAGCACACTTCCCTAAGGGGACGAAAGGTTATCAGATCGATGCCATTACCCGCAAGCCATTGTGGGATCATCTTCGCAACTACGGTCATGGAACAGGGCATGGAGTCGGATACTTTCTGAATGTTCATGAAGGACCACAAGTCTTCAATGCCTCTAATCTGCTGATCGATGTAGAACTGGGAATGATCACATCCGTGGAACCAGGAATTTATCGTCCTTCAAAATATGGTATCCGCATTGAGAACCTGGTGCTCACCGTTCCCGATCAATCCACTGAATTCGGGGAGTTCTATACCTTCGAAACGCTTACGCAATTTGTCATTGAAACTGAAGCTGTCGATAAGCAGCTTCTCGAGACGAAACATATCAACTGGCTGAATAACTATAATGCAGAGGTATTCCGGAAGCTAAGTCCTTTCCTGCAGGGCGAGGACCTGAAATGGCTTGAACGCAAAACCAAAGCAATATAACACCTGATAGAATATGCGAAAAAGGCTGCCCAAAAGGCGGCCTTTTTTTTTGCATAAATCTCTTTCTGAATAATATAAAATATCGATATATTGCAGGATGCTACAGGACGCCAACCTGTAATATCTAACTAACCGGCAGTATAAACCATTTATCTACGAACATCTATGACATAGCTGACGATTGAATAAGCCAGTAACGACCAATTTTCTATCTAACGTAGTTTAAACCTAATTTTATGACCAAATTCTTTGCACTCTTATGCCTGATGCTTTGTCTCTCAGGCTTTCAGGCAAACGCTCAAAGCAGACAAATATCGGGGAAAGTCTCTGATATCAAGACCAACGAACCTTTGATTGGCGTATCCGTAAGGTTGAAAGGTACCAACATCGGTACCAGTACCGATGTCAATGGAAACTTTAAACTGACGCTGACCGGGTCTGGCCCTATTCTTTCGGTCTCCTATACCGGTTACCAGTCGAAGGAAGTACAGGTAGGCAGCAACCAGAGTTTTGACATTAAACTGCAGGAAGATGCTCAGGCTCTCGACGAAGTTGTCGTAGTCGGATACGGAACGCAGCGCAAATCACAGGTAGCGACGGCCGTAGCTTCGGTAAGCGGTGAAGCCATTGCCGAGCGTGGTACGGTGAATGCCCTTCAGGGTGTTCAGGGACAGGTAGCAGGTGTGGATATTTCCGCCGGATCAAACAGGGCCGGAGGTGGTTTCAACATCCAGATCCGCGGACAGAATTCCCTGGCAGGCGGGCAGCCCCTCTATGTTGTCGACGGGGTTATCGTACCGGATATTAACTTCCTCAATCCGCAGGATATCTTCAAAATGGACGTGCTGAAGGATGCGGCCTCTACCGCTATCTATGGTTCCAGAGGATCAAACGGTGTAGTTCTCGTCACCACTAAAGGTGGAAGTACCGTAAAAGGTGCTCCGTCCATCTCTTATGATGGTTATGCCGGTATCCGGCAGCTTGCACGCATGCCCAACTTTATGAGCGGAGATGAGTGGTGGGAATATCGCCAGAATACCTATATATCCCCAGAGTTACTGGCGGGCAGAACAAATTACACCAATACCATTGGTAGCTTTGACAATCCCACTATTCTCAATCGACTGGCTGAGAAAGACTATACCAACTGGACAGACCTGGTTACGCAAACCGGGGTGCAGGCCAATCACTACGTAAACATCTCCGGAACAAGCGAAAATGCAAAGATCAGATATGTTGCCGGTGCGGGATACCAGAAAGAAAAGGGAAACTTCTTGCAGGAAGATTTCAGTCGCTATAATATCAAATCCAGCATTGAAGCCGATCTTACCGATAAATGGTCTGCCGGTCTAAGCTTCAACTATTCCATTTCAGAGACCGAGCGGGGTAGCGATGTCGCCATCCGTAACGCCTTTGCTATGGCGCCTATTTTCAAGCCCTACGACGATGCAGGTGAGCTGGTGTTCAGACCGGGACAAATTCCCTTGAACGCGACTACAACTACCAGTTTAACGAGCACCGTGAACCCCCTTCTGGAAATCCCGAATACGCAGAACAACACACGCCGCAACTTTGGTGTAGGTAGTCTCTTCTTACAGTTTGCTCCCGTTAGCTGGATTACCGTGCGTTCTTCTTTTCAGCCAAGCGTCTCCAACACCCGAAATGGCCGCTTCTGGGGATCTCTGACAACCGAAGGAGATGGATTGCTGCCCGATGCTCAGCGTGTCAACCAGCAGAACTTCTCCTATATCCTCGACAACATGATTACCGTTAAAAAGGATATCAAAGATCACAGCATCACATTCACGGGTCTGCAAAGCATGCAGAAGGACCAGTTTGAACAAGATTCTGTCCGTGTGAACGACCTTCCCTTTAATTCTTCTTACTATAACCTCGGTTCTTCTTCCAATCGTCAGCTGGCAAGCAGTCAGTACAGCGAGTTCTCCCTCATTTCTTATATGGCGAGAGTGAACTACTCATTCAAGAACCGGTACCATGTTATTATCGCTTCGCGCTGGGATGGTTCATCCCGTTTGGTGGAGGGAAACAGATGGTCTTCTTTCCCTTCCATAGCCCTGGGATGGCAAATGGCGGAAGAGGAGTTCATCAAGAAATACGGCTTTATCTCTGACCTGAAGCTTCGTGTAAGTGCCGGAAAAGCGGGTAACAACAATGGGGTACAACCTTACGGAACACAGGCTACTCTAGGCAGTCCCTCTTTCTACGATTACGGCGGCACGCAGTCGCTTGGATATGTAGCTAGCCGCCTGCCCAATACAAGCCTCACATGGGAAAGGACACGCGAGTATAACCTGGGTCTTGATTATGGCTTCCTCCGCGGAAGGATCAGCGGTAGTGTGGATCTCTATGATAAGGAATCAAGTGGTCTGATCCTGAACCGCCTGATTGCGGTAGAAAATGGCTTTCCTTCAATCATCGATAACGTCAGCTCCGTTCGTAACAGGGGTATTGAGTTCTCCCTCCGCACCATCAACGTTTCCACGAAGAACTTTAACTGGACAACCTCTATCAACTTCGCACGCAACAAAAACGAGATCCTCGAACTCTTGAACGGAAAAGAAGACATGGTAGGTAACAAATGGTTTATCGGCCAGCCAATCAACGTCAACTATACCTACATCTATGACGGTATATGGCAGGAATCAGAGCGTACTCAGGCAGCGGTATACGGACAGTTCCCCGGACAGGCTAAAGTCAGGGATGTGAACAATGACCAGAAGATCAGTAGCGCAGACGACAGGGCTATTATCGGTCAGAAAGATCCGAAGTGGACCGGTGGTTTCTCCACTCAGCTCACCTGGAAAGATTTTGATCTTTCGGCTTCTATGTTCGCCCGTCAGGGTCTTCAGGTCTATAGTCCCTTCCACGCACAATACGGAAACTATGCAGACCGTGGAACGCAGAAGGTTTACTATGACTACTACATGTCCGAAAACCAGGTTACACCTACCCGTACCTCAACTGCTTATCCAATGCCTAACAATATCGGCCCTTACTGGAGCGGCATCTCAGGGGTAGGGTATTACAAGGATGTATCATTTGTTAAAGTTCAGAATATCACCCTTGGCTATTCCCTGCCATCATCCATGCTGAAGAGTGTAGGTGTGAAGAGCCTGCGGGTATACGCCAATGTCCTGAATCCTTTTGTATGGACCAAGTATGACGGATTTGATCCTGAAGGGGCAAATGGCATCGATCCGAATGTGAATGCTAGCAACAACAACGATTCTACCGGTTCATTGAATAATGTCGCACCATCAACCGTCACTTACCAGTTCGGTGTCAACCTAAGATTTTAAACTACTGATATGAAAACATCGAAAATATATTTCCTGCTGCTACTTCTGCTAAGCCTGGGGAGCTGTAAGGACTATCTCGAAGAAGAGAATAAATCGAACATCATAGCCGAAGACTATTATAAAACACAGGAAGGCTACGAGAAGCTCATCAATGCAGCATATTCTACGCTGCGTAACGTCTACGCCTACACAGGTACAAGCAGCGCCTATATGTTCAGCGCCGGGACCGACATGTATGTAGAGGGAAGAACCGGAGATCAGCCTAAAAGCCTGAGTGAGTACCGGAACCTGAATCCCGACGATCCGCACGTGCTCAGCTTCTATACCAACCTGTATAAGTCTATCCAGACCTGCAACACCGCCTTGTACTTCAATGCGAATACAGCTGAGACAGCAAATCTGCCTGTCAGAAAAGGCGAAATGCAGTTCCTCAGAGCATACTATTATTTCTTGCTGGTGCAGACCTTCGGCGGCGTACCACTGGTGACAGACCGCATCACCGTTCCGCAGTCTGAATTTAAGCGTAATTCTGCTGAAGAGGTCTACGCATTTATCCTGAGCGAAATGAATGCCGCTCTTGAACTGGTGCCCGAAACATCTGCACAATATGGTCGCGTGACTAAGCGTGCCGTTCGCCACTATCTGGCTAAGGTCCATCTGACACGCGGCTATGAAAGCTTTGGTACAGCCCAGGACTTCCAGACCGCTGCTCAGTTTGCTGATGCAGCGATAAACAATCAGAAGCTGAATACCTCATTCGAGGACTTGTTCTATCCCGGAAATGACCGCGACCCGGAAATTCTTTTCTCCATCCAGTACGATGCGACCTCGTTGCCTACATCTACAACCGGCGGTAACGGTCAGGGTAACTTCTTCGGTCCTTATCAGGGCGGACAGGGTGCCGTACAGGGTTATCCCTGGAGAAATTATGCATTAGTCCCAACCATGTATCTTTTCGATACCTTCACACAGAATGATGCACGTTTCGACGCTACCTTCATGGTCTATCACTATGCGAGGTACTATGATTATTACGACAAGAAAGCCGACCGCGCCAATCTGAACATCCGCTTCTACTACAAACCGAAGTGGGATACCCGCACGGAAGCTCAGTGGAAGGCTGAAGATCCGGCGCACCGCAATACCGCTACGGTAATACCGTATTCTTTAGCGTGGGAATCATCGCAGAGAACGGTCGCTGATAATGCCAGTCCGACAGTGAAAAAGTTTGACGATCCGAAGTCGCAATTCTCCGTAGGTAATGGATCCAGCAGCCGCGACCTGTTCCTGGCACGACTGGGCGAAACCTACCTGATCGCAGCAGAAGCCTATTTTAAAGCAGGGAACAGCGGCCTGGCAGCTGAGCGCATCAACGAAGTGAGAAGACGTGCCGCTAAACCGGGCAGAGTGGCAGAGATGACCATCTCTTCAGCCGATGTCAGCATCAACTTCATTCTTGATGAGCGGGCTCGTGAGCTTGTAGGTGAATTCCACCGCTGGTTCGACCTGAAACGTACAGGTACGCTCATTGAAAGAACCCGCACGCTCAACAGGGATATCAAGACCAACTGGTTTGATCAGGGAATCAATCCTTTCATAGGTGCTGATGGACAAGCCAAGATCCTGAGACCTATACCAACTGCCGCACTCGATCTCAATAATGCAGAAGTGCAGCAAAATCCGGGATACTAGACCGAAATATTCATAAAACAAAAAGGCTCATCAACCACACGTTGGTGAGCCTTCTTATTTCTATTCAGGCAACGAAGCGAAACCCTAAGATCTTTTGAAAACGCCTCTGTACTTCGTCAGGTTGATGAGGAGCACACTGCCCAGAATAATCGCCAGGCCGACAATCTGTATAGCAGATACGCTTTCGTTCCCGAAGAAAACACCGAGTAGGACAGCAATCACCGGATTGACGTATGCGTAGGTGCTTACCTGCGTGGTCGGTCTTACCTGAAGAAGCCATACGTATGCACTAAAGGCTGCGATCGATCCCATCAAAATGAGATAAACCAGGGAAGACCAGGCCTCAAAGGAAACCGCAGACCAGGAGATCGTCGTCCATTCCTGCAGGATCACACTGCCCGGGAGAAAAGCCAGTCCGCCAAAAAGCATCTGCCAGCCTGTACTAATAGCGGCCGATCCACCTTTGGAATTATATTTCGAGTAAAGGGAGCCTGCAGACCAGGACATGGATGCCAGCAGCAAGAGCAAAATTGCCGGCAATCTGTGTTGATCGCTACCGCCGGAAAGGCCACCGCTTAGCTGATTCCAGAAAAGTAGAATAACCCCGGCAAAGCCGATCAACAATCCGATGATCGTACTCGGCGTATCGAAGTTTATGCTCCATTTCGACCGGTCAAACAGGACGAACCAGATCGGAGAAGAGGATACCATGATGGCTACGATCACGCTGGGGATATACTGCTCGGCCCAGATCACCGCTCCGTTTCCGACAAAAAGCAGCATAAAGCCCGTCACGGCAGAAGGTAGAATGTACGCCCTGTCGAGAACTTTCTCACCTCTGATTGCGCACCATCCCAGCAGCAGTAAGCCCGCCGTGACAAAGCGCATAAAGCCCATTAAAAAAGGCGGTATCTCATGAACCGCCTTTTGAATAAAAAAATACGTTGAGCCCCAAACCACATAAACCGTGGCAAAGGCGATAATGACAAAGAGTATCGGGGGTTTTCTATTTTCCAAATGACCGTTTAATTGTCTGTAAAGTCCTGACTGTTTTTGCGAATATAGTCAATCTTCAGTTTTTGGAGGTCTTCCTGATCATACAAAGCGAAAAATTTGTCGTCGAACTCTTTCCAGTTGGTAGAACCCGATCCTTTGCTGCGCTCCTCGTTCACCTGCCGTAACAGATCCGCAAATAAGGGTGCCCGCAACTCACGGAAAGCCTCTTCAGCGCTTGCTGCAAAATTCCCCGCACTACTCGTGAAGAGCTGATGGAAGCCACCGTTGTTCACTTCTGCTTCAATCTGCCAGACCGTATAAATAACCTTTCTGCCGGAAGAAAATTTGTTGAATACAGCTGTTTCATCACTCAGGTCTTTCTTCATTTTAGACAGCATATTGTCTTTAATGAGCTGAACCAGACTTTCATCCCGAACCGACCCGATCTGTTCTGCCGTGAGTGAGCTTTGAACCTCTCTGTTGGCATAGTCGATTAGCTCAGAAGACAGCTGCGCCTCCATCTTTTGCGCAAATGCCGGAGCCATAATGAAAAATAAAAAGCCGACTATATAATAGGCATAGTGATTAGCTCGTACTTGCATTTTCAATAATTTAGGAAACACAAGATACGATTATAAAATCAATTTCCTGCCGAACTGCCTTTAAATGTGGCCAAAAGCTGATCGCCCTTATACAATAGTAAACGGTCTCCTTCCACTTTGTAGGTCTCTGTAGATTCAAGGGCCCGCATAAAGGCATTCTCCACGTTGAGCGCCGGACAAGCCATCTTGGTTCCCATTAAACCTTCAAGTTTCAGGCTCTTGCCATTCAGTGCGTAGTTTCCTCCAAAGCCATTGCATCCTGCTTTTCCACGTACCTCGCCAGGCCTGTTGCCAAACTCGATAAATGCTCCGGATGTTCCGGCATCAACATCTCCTGCCGCAACCAGTGTCCAGGTCCGCGATAATAGCGAAGAGCTACCCGCCGTCTCCTTCTTTGAGGCACAGCCAGTGAAAATGAAAAGTCCGAGGACAAGGGCAGTAATTAGTTTCCTATTCTTCATGAATTAAATTTTTTGTTCGACATTTGACCAACATAGATCCAATGTATATCCATTCATACGTCGTCAGGCAGGAATATGTAACATTTTATCGATCCAAAAGTGCAGAAAGACAGAACGCAAATGATTTGGCGGAAGCTAGCTAACTACGAAGCTTTCATGAATGAGCTCTACCGGAAAGCTCCTGTAGGTATATTTTTCATGAATAAAGACTTCCGGGTTTTTTTCGTTAACCAGGCTACGTTCAAGGTGTTTAACAGAAACAGCATCGGCGAGATTGAAGGTAGAAACCTCTTCGAACTCGTTCCAGACCTGGAAGGTGGCCAGGTACGAAAAATGCTTCAGAATGTACTTGATTCAGGAGAGACCTTTGCCGATAAAGAGCTGGCAGTCAATTTTGTCCGTGATGGCAAAAAGGAAGTACAGTATTACAATGTCCTGATTGAACCGGTGCGTAATAACCGGAATCAAACGGTTGGTCTCACTGTGATATCTGTAGAATTAACCGAGGAGGTGCTCAATCGCCGGCGCCTGGAAGAGAGTCAGCAACGACTGAACCTGGCCATTGATGCAAACCGCTTGGGAATCTGGGAATTTGACCTGGTGGGCAATACTTCGGTCCGCTCTAAACGATACGACGAAATATTTGGTTACGATCAAGGTGCTCCGCTCTGGTGGGGCAGACAGGACTTCGTGAGGCATATTCTGGAAGAAGACCTCCCGATCTACCAGGCGGCCTTTGAAAGAGGTCTTGAATGTGGTGATATGGTAGCAGAGATCAGGATCCTCAGCGCAAAGGGTGAGGTCAGATGGATCAGCGTCAGAGGGGTCATCGTTAAAGATGAGTCGCAGACGCCGGTCAAAGCTATTGGTATTACAGTAGACGTTACTGAACGCAAGCGTCAGGAGACCCAGAAAGATGAGTTTATCAGTATCGTGAGTCATGAGCTCAAAACACCGATTACCTCTGTCAAAGCCTATACACAAATTCTGAAGCGGGAACTAAGCAAGCTGGACAATCCACAGGTCAGTATGATGTTCGACCGGATGGACAGACAATTAAATAAGCTTACCCGGATCATATACGATCTCCTTGACGTAACCCACATGGAAGGAGAGAAGGTTCGCTATCATCACACCTGGTTTTCATTCAATGACCTCATCGAAGAGGTCATCAGCGAGATGCAGGTTGGCGTTAGTACCCATACCATCAGGGCAATCAAGGGTGGCCAGGATCAGATCTATGCAGATAAGGAGCGTATCGGGCAGGTGCTGGTTAACCTGATCACCAATGCGATCAAGTACTCGCCGCGATCCAATGAGGTCATCATACGTACCTATCCCTCAGATACCGTGTTGTTGTGCGGGGTACAGGACTTTGGCTTCGGTATCTCCGATCAGATGAAGGAGAAGCTTTTTGAGAAGTTCTACCGTATTCAGAACAACGAACACAGTACAGTATCCGGTCTCGGCCTGGGGCTATATATTACACGCGAGATTCTCGAACGTCAGAACGGCAGGATCTGGGTAAACAGCACACTAGGCGAGGGTTCTGAATTCCTCTTTGAACTACCCCTTGCCGGACCCTCCGAACCTCCCGCTGAAAATAACGTATAAAGCAAATGGGCTGAACCATTACTGATCCAGCCCATTTTTATATGCTTAAACTATCTTTATTTAGCCAGTTTAGCTTTCAGGTTTGCGTCAATCGCATCAAGGAATTCCTCAGTGTATAAGTAATCTACACCGTGTTCAACTTTAGCTTTGGCAGTGATAGCCAAATCTTTGGTCATCTTTCCACTTTCAACTGTCTCGATACAAACTTTCTCCAATGTATGGCAGAAGTCGATCAGCTCCTGGTTGCCATCTAATTTACCACGGAATTCCAGACCTCTGGTCCACGCGAAAATAGAAGCAATCGGGTTGGTTGATGTCGGGTTGCCTTTCTGGTGTTCACGGTAGTGACGGGTTACAGTACCATGTGCAGCTTCTGCTTCCATAACCTTTCCATCCGGAGTGATCAGGGTAGAAGTCATCAGTCCCAAAGAACCGAATCCCTGAGCAACAGTGTCAGACTGTACGTCACCATCATAGTTCTTACAAGCCCAAACGAAGTTTCCGTTCCATTTCAAAGCAGCAGCTACCATGTCGTCGATCAGACGGTGCTCGTAGATCAAGCCTGTTTTGTCAAACTCAGCCTTAAATTCCTGCTCATAAATCTCCTGGAAGATGTCCTTGAATCGGCCATCATATTTCTTCAGAATCGTGTTCTTTGTAGAAAGGTATAAAGGCCATTGTTTCATCAATGCCTGGTTGAAACATGCACGTGCAAATCCTTTGATAGACTCGTCAGTATTGTACATCGCTAATGCAACACCATCACCTTTGAAATTATACACTTCGAAAGACTGCTCTTCACCACCATCTTCAGGAGTGAAAGTAACAGTCAGCTTTCCTTTACCTTTAGTAACGAAATCTGTAGCACGGTACTGGTCACCAAAAGCGTGACGGCCGATGCAGATAGGTGCAGTCCAGTTAGGAACCAGACGAGGAACGTTATTCATCAAAATAGGCTCACGGAATACAGTACCATCCAGGATGTTACGGATTGTTCCGTTCGGAGACTTCCACATCTGCTTTAATCCGAATTCTTCAACGCGTTGCTCATCCGGAGTAATGGTAGCACACTTGATACCCACACCATATTGTTTTATAGCGTTTGCAGCGTCAACAGTGATCTGGTCATTGGTCTCATCACGTTTCTCAACACCCAGGTCATAATACTTAATATCAAGCTCCAGGTATGGAAGGATCAGTTTATCCTTGATGAATTTCCAAATGATACGAGTCATTTCGTCGCCGTCCAGTTCAACTACCGGATTCGCTACTTTAATTTTTTGCACTGACATATTTGAATTTGTTTTGAGTAATTGTTCAGATACACAAAGATATAAAAATTGGTCACACAGAGAGATTCAAGCCCTTTCAAAACCTATTTGTGACAAACATTTCACCCTTTCACTTGCTTTTATACATATCAAACCTATTTATACTATGAACAACGAAAATACACCATTTCCTGAGCTGAACGATGATCAGACAGACAGGAACAGGACCCAGAAAGATGACCTTGGAGCAGATGTCGGCAGGGAAGACCTGGTATATAACGAAGAGGAGGAGAGCTATGAAATTGACGTAGCGAGTGAAGATCCCGACTACGATCACCCGGATCCTTACGATACTTCCGGCAGGAACGGAAGTGACTTCGATTCAGACTTCGATGAGGCCAATATTACCGCCAACGACGAGTATCGCCGCACCAATGATGGAGAAGATCCTGCAATCAGTCCCGAATACGGAATGCATATTGACAGCGGAAAGATCGTAGAACTGAACGAAATAGATGAAGAACTGGCTCAGACGCCAGAAGATGAGCGGGATGATCTGGATGAGGAAGGATACCCTAAAAATGACGAGCCCGATAAAGACGGCAACTTCGTCTAATTGATTTCCAGATTGAATTTCTTACGGAATTCATCCAGCACAGGGTTCTTGGTAGCCATGTGCTGGTACTTTTCATGGGCGGTGTAAAGCCGCTTCTTCTCATTCCTCTCCGCCTGGCGAAGAATCAGATCGATGCCAAAATTACGTAGCTGCACCCGCAGGGCATTGAGCAAGTCTACCTTTTCAAGGGTAAGCAATTCCTCCTGTATCCGGTTTTCAATCGTAACCTCTATCTGAAAATTATCGCGCAATACCGGCGTGTAGCTGGTCATAAGCGTATAAAGGTTGATCTTATTTTGTTTCAGTAATTCCTGGGTGTAGCGGTTCCAGGTGCTGATCAGTTCTGCTTCGGTAAAGACTTCTCTTGAATCTCCCGAGATATACTTAGGGCCATTATCTTCCTCTTCCATCACAGGAGCCGAAATGTCATTCAGGCTTGGGATCAGTGATGCGACGGCCTTCATCGGTTTGATGGCAATCTTCGGTCTTTCCGTTGCTGCCGGCTGAGGCGTGTTAACCGGTGCCGCAGATGCTGTCGCTTGGTTGACCTGTACAGCTGGAGCCGGTGCCGGCGGTGTAAGCGGTGCAACTGGCTTTTCGCTCATCGGAATGGAAGGAACCACAGGCGCCGCCTGTGTTGGAGCTGGCGCCGTTGCCGGAGCCGTTTGCTGCGCAACCGGAGCTTGTGGTGCCGGTGCTATCCCGCTAGCTGATTTTTTTTTTGCTGCTTCAGTAGTACCGGAAGCAGCGAGATTTAAAGCGGAATGAATGTGGCATATCTTAATCAGCGAAATCTCTACCTGCAGCCTCTGGTTCTTACTGTTCCTGTAGTTCAGGTCACACTGGTTGGCAATGTTGAGGCCCGAGAGCAGGAACGACGCCGAAGCTTTTTTTGATTGTTCCAGGTACTTCGTTCGGATCCCGTCACTTACTTCGAGGAGTTTCAGCGTAGCGCTGTCTTTACCCACCAGTAGGTTCCTGAAATGGGAAGCAAGGCCCGTAATGAAGTTATTTCCGTCAAAACCATTCGTCAGGATCTCATCAAACACCAGTAGGGTAGATGCTACGTCCTGATTCAGCAGATGATCGGTGATCTTAAAATAATAATCGTAGTCGAGGATGTTCAGATTCTCAATAACCGCCTTGTATGTTACATTCCGGTTGGAGAAACTGACAATCTGGTCAAACATCGAGAGCGCGTCCCGTAAACCACCGTCCGCCTTCTGCGCAATCACGTGCAGGCCGTCCTTATCGAAAGCAACCTGTTCCTTATTGGCGATGGAAGCCAGATGGGAAGCCATGTCTTCCACCTTGATCCGGTTGAAATCGAAGATCTGACAACGGGAAAGGATCGTAGGAAGGATCTTATGCTTCTCCGTTGTTGCAAGGATAAAAATGGCGTAGGATGGAGGTTCCTCCAGCGTCTTCAGGAAAGCATTGAAGGCTGCCTGGGAGAGCATGTGCACCTCATCGATGATATAGATCTTGTATTTGCCGGCCTGAGGTGGAATGCGCACCTGTTCGGTCAGGCTCCGGATGTCGTCAACCGAGTTATTGGAAGCAGCATCCAGCTCATGAATATTGAAGGAATTACCGTTGCTGAATGCGCGGCAGGACGGACAAGTTCCGCAGGCCTCGTTCTCGCCAGTGATGTTCTCACAATTGATCGTTTTAGCCAGAATACGCGCGCAGGTTGTCTTTCCTACACCGCGCGGACCGCAGAATAAAAAAGCCTGAGCAAGCTGATTATTCTTAATGGCGTTTTTTAAGGTATTGGTGATATGTTGCTGACCAACAACGCTTTCGAAAGTCGCTGGCCTGTATTTTCTTGCCGATACCAAAAAATTATCCATCGCTACGAAGATACGGAGAAGGCCGATGATGTGCAAGACTGCGAAGAATCAGAATGGAATTTGTTTTTCTCGTTTGATTCTGCTACATTTGCACTCCCTTATTTAAAGGGTAAACAACTGATAATTAAATTATAAAATGCAACAGTACGAAACAGTAATCATTCTTACCCCGTTGTTATCAGATGAAGCTGCGAAAGAGGTGTTAGCCAAATTCCGCGGTGTTCTTACAGATAACGGAGCCGAGATTGTCCACGAAGACAATTGGGGTTTGAAGAAACTTGCGTATCCTATCGAGAAAAAGACTACAGGATACTATCACCTAACTGAATTTAAGGCTCCGGGTGAATTAATTAACAAACTGGAGATTGAATTAAGACGTGACGAGCGAGTTATGCGTTTCTTAACGATTTCTCTTGACAAGCATGCACGTGCGTACAATGAAAAGAAACGCAGTGGAGCATTCTTGAAGAAAAACAAACCTGAAAATCAAACTGAGGACGCTGCAAAATAATGGCAAGAGAAACAATTCAGTACGTAACAGCCCCTAAAGTAGAGGATACACGTAAGAAATATTGCCGTTTCAAGAAGAACGGTATCAAATATATCGATTACAAGGATGCAAACTTCCTTTTGAAGTTCATTAACGATCAGGGTAAAGTATTACCACGTCGTTTAACAGGAACATCATTGAAGTTCCAACGTAAAATTGCTCAGGCAGTTAAGCGTGCACGCCATATTGGTATATTGCCTTATGTTACTGATTCATTAAAATAAGAGGAGGTAGATCAGCATGGAATTAATTTTAAAACAAGATATTAAGAACCTCGGCGAGAAAGACGATGTAGTAAACGTTAAGCCAGGTTTCGGACGCAATTTCCTTATTCCTAAGGGATATGCAATTCAGGCTACTCCTTCTGCAAAGAAAGTATTAGCTGAAAACCTTAAACAAGCTCAGTTCAAACAAGAGAAGATCAAAAATGACGCTCTTGCTGTAGCTGCTAAGTTAGAAGGCGTTAAGTTATCAATCGGCGCTAAGGCTGGTGAAAGCGGAAAGATCTTCGGTGCAGTAAATACCATTCAGGTAGCTGAAGCATTGAAAAAAGAAGGTTTTGAAGTTGACCGTCGTCGTATCACTTTCGAAACTGATCCTAAATTCGTTGGCGAGTATGTTGCTAACTTAAACCTTCACAAAGAGGTTAAGGTTCAGGTTCCTTTTGAAGTGGTAGCTGAATAAGTTAAACCAAGAACTATAAAAGGCGCTCCATAACAGGGCGCCTTTTTTTGTAATACAATGGCTCGTAAAAAATCCAGATCTTCCGCCAAATCTTCCTTCTTCAAGCTGCCCAACCTTATCAGGTGGGCCAAAAAGATCGTCCTTTATTTCTTAGGTATCAGTGTTCTTTGGGTGCTGCTTTACCGGTTTATCAACCCGCCTGTTACCTGGCTCATGGTACAACGTGCGGTAGAGCGTAAATGGGATGGTAAGACATGGAAGATCGATCATGAATGGCGTGACTACGATGAGATGTCGCATAACCTCAAGGTGGCTGCCATCGCCGGCGAGGACGCAGGCTTTCTCAATCACTGCGGCTTTGACGCTGGTGCGATTCAAAAAGCCTATCTGAAGAATAAGGCCGGTAAACCGATCAGAGGAGGAAGCACCATCAGTCAGCAAACCGCCAAGAATGTTTTCCTTTGGGGAGGACGATCCTGGCTGCGCAAAGGTTTTGAAGCTTATTTCACTATGCTCATCGAGATCTTGTGGAGCAAAGAGCGCATACTGGAGGTCTACCTCAATGTGATTGAAATGGGCGACGGGATCTATGGAGCAGAGGCTGCCTGTCTGAATTACTACTCCAGAACAGCCGAAAGCCTGAGCAAAAGGAAAGCCGCGCTACTCGTAGCCGTTTTCCCAAATCCAAGAAGATGGACACCTGCCAATCCCACCCGTTACATCTACTATAAGCAGGGACTTATTCTTCGCAATATGCGGCACATCAAGCTCCCGGACTAAAAGCCGGGATGATTTATGCGAAAACGCGTGCGTGCCAGCTTTCTTTAAAAGGCACTTCCCATTTAGCGTCAAGCTCTCCCTTGGTTTGTACCATATTATTGAACACAACCGTGTCAGCGTTTATCTCGCCCGCCTGGACCAATGCTTCAAACTCTTCACGTGTACATGAGTAAACCTCACCATCCTTCTTGTAAGCCATATTGAAGCGATCAAACATGTTAACACCATATCGTTTCTCGATGTCTCTGATGAAGCCTGCAGAACGGTCTATCGAGCATCCTGATGCGGTAGCCTGTGCCTCATCCACCAACAGGATTAAAAACCGGCCATATCGCAATTCACCCTTTGCCTTCAGCTGCGCGCCGTGAGCTTCCCATCCCGCTGCAAATGCGTTCAGGTCCTTTACAATTTGATGCTGTTCCTCCGCTGTAAAAGCGCGGTTGGACTGGTAGATCCAAACTCTTGATTGATCAGAAAATTCCATAGCTCAAAGATACGCAATCCGACTTTATCCTTATCTCAGCTCAATGTATTGTTTTTCCTGGCCCAGGACATCACGTTTGATGGTGGACGCCTGTGGCGTAGTTCATTCGCCATATAGGCAACATACGGTTTCACTTCCCGGAAGAAGCTCTGATAGCCCTCGCAGAGATGGTTGAGATGCCGTTCCCCGTCTGCAGTATGGAGAAAACGGTTCTTCGGACACTCACCCCGGCAATAGCGATACACGTCACACGTTCTGCACGAAGTGGGCAGATCACGATGTTTGTTTTTTCCAAACTGTTGTTGTTTTGCCGATAACACCGCTGTTTTCAATAAGCCATCCTGAATATTGCCCATTTTATGCTTGTCGTACACATAGTGATCGCAGGAGTACAGGTCCCCATTATGTTCCATGATCAGCGCGTCTCCGCAACGTTCCGAAAAAGAGCATATACCGGGAGGCAGGTCGAGTTCATTAGCCAGCATAGCATCGAAGGTCTGTACGAAGTAAGTGCCCACGTCCTTTTTAATCCACTCCTTAAAAACTTCCGTCAGGAAGTTTCCGAAGTGCAGGGCAGACACCGACCAGGGCGTCAGGCTAGTGCTTCCTTCGTATTCAGGCGGCACCAGGTCGTGAAACGCATTAGCTGCTTCCGATGCCCGTCGTTCCACCACAGGTATAAACTGCATGTAATGACTGCCGATGTTCTTCAGGAATGTGTAGACTTCAAGGGGTTTTCGGCTGTTTAGGTTGTTAACCACCGTGAGCGTGTTGAACTCAACCTCATGCTTCCTTAGCAATTCCAGACCCTTTATCACCCTGGAGAAGGTACCCTCGCCACCGCGGTTTTTTCGGTAAGCATCATGCAGCTCCTCGGGACCATCGATGGAGATGCCGATAAGAAAGTTGTTCTCTTTGAAAAAACGGCACCATTCATCATTCAATAAAATGCCGTTTGTCTGCAGCGAATTAGAGATCTGCTTCCCGCTTCCGTATTTCTGTTGCAGCTGGAGTGCATGCCTGTAAAAACCGAGTCCCATGAGCGTTGGCTCGCCTCCCTGCCAGGCGAATGTTACTTCTTTGCCGGGTTGTTCATAAATATATTTCCGCGTGAAGACTTCAAGGATCTCCCGGCTCATCCGGAGACTGGCGACCTCGGGGTACATTTCTGTTTTTTCCAGATAGTAGCAATAGGAGCAATCGATGTTGCAAAGAGGGCCGGCAGGCTTAGCCATTATGCTGAAGCCATGCATGTCGTTCGTGTACATGTTTTGGGTGATGATATTTACGTTTTTGTTTTTTCAGGTTCTTTTTGGCCCGCCTTCCTTATTGTTTTTTGAAAGACACCTTATAACCGCGACCTGGTAGTTTCGTGATTTCTGTGGACTTCTGCTCAGGTATTTTTGATGGGCTCGTTCGATCCTTTTTACCTTGTACTTTTTCCAGATGGTTATGCAGTCCCCTCAAAAGTTGGTTTCCGGCATAGCCCATTCCAAGCATTTTTTCATAGCGTAGCGGATAGCTTTCACTGTTAATATCTATTGGTTCGGCGGTTTTATCGGATTCTTTTTCTGCCTGGAAGGCGGCAATCAACGCACTGGGACTGAATTTTTTGTCGTTTATGAGTACATACTCATCCGTTTGTTGAAGCTTATTGTACATTAGCAACGACATACTTAACAGCATCATACAGCCCGGCTCTTCGGTGCCTTTCAGTATAATAACCTGTTCAGCAAGTGTGTATCCCGTTAATATATCCAGATCGACCACGTCGAGATATTCCAAATATTCCTTGCGGAAATCAAAAGCGATCAGCATCAGCCTGATCCGGAACAAAGTAGCCTTTGCAGGGATGCCCGGCGCTTTGCGAAGGTCTCTGGAAGGATCAAAGCCGCCCAGGCTGACCTGTATATTGCCGCTTTCATCTTTGCTAACCTGGTGACTTAGCTTTAATACCTCGTTTAACGGATGTTCTGCATTGAAGTTCATACCGATAAGTTCCTGCAGGTCCGCATCGTGCAGATCACGCTGTCCCATTGTGCCGCTCAGGCTATTGCGCAAAGCGCGATAGACAAACTGCGTAGTGCGACTGGCTGCTTTCCCGTCCCGATGAATGTAGGCAGGCGCAAAGGCACGTCGGATGACGGCAGCAGAGGAGCTGGAAACGCCAAATTCGGTGGAGGCTTTGATGCTGTCTTGCGTTTGCTTAAACTTCCGCGGCTTCCCCTGGATGATGTTCTTATTTCGGTAACTGCGGTAAACGACCGAACCTGCTGTGCCGCGAACCATTCCTTTGCTGTCGACATAAGCCATAAGTGATAAGATTTAGGCAGGCAATGTAGAAAAAGCAAGAGATAAAAAACTGGAAACCTGAAATTTAGAAGGAAAATAAATTGCAATTGAAGGGGGTTGTGCATAAACATTTTTTGGCTTTTCTCTCAACGCGTTAGAGATGAGGAGTAAAAGAAAGATAGATTTTACCGTAATGAGTCCGACTTTTAGTACTTTAAGTCGGACTCATTACGGCAAAAAAGTGCGTCCTTTGGGAAGACATTTAGAGAATGATGAGGTTTGCTTCACTCTTAATTTACGACTTGCGCTTGAATTGGGTGTTTAGCAGCCATGTGGATGATAAAAATGTGGATTGTTAATGATCTCATAATCAAATAAGAAAGGCAGATTGCGGTAATTTCGACCCATTTATTTGAAAAAAAGTTTTAGAAATTAGAAAAAGAACCTACATTTGCAGACCCAATCACGGGAATGGTATCATAGCTCAGTTGGTAGAGCAAAGGACTGAAAATCCTTGTGTCGCTGGTTCGATTCCAGCTGATACCACCAAAAAAGCCTTTCAGCACACACTGGAAGGCTTTTTTACATGAAGGGAGTTTAGCTCAGCTGGTTTAGAGCACTACCTCGACAAGGTAGGGGTCACTGGTTCGAACCCAGTAATTCCCACGATATACAAAGCCTTCCGCTTGCCGGGAGGCTTTTCTGTTTTTAGGAGTTGCTCATTGCAGCAGGTGATCCCTACGTTTCCGAATTACTGTGCAGGGATTTTCCGGCAGGTGGCCGTAGATGTTAGCCGCTTCATTAAAAAATACCGGGCCTTATACCTTCAGTTCGAATACTTTACTATATTTATTGCGCTAACCTCTAAACCGAAAAATATGATCAAAAAACCGATCGCCCTCTATGTATTGATAATTTTGGCCGCGCTTGCTATATCGAAGCCTGGTTTCTCACAGCAGCAGTCGCCATCAAGCCCCTCCGCTTCAAGAGTAGTGGAAGACGGTGGAACAGGTCCATACAGTGCTATCATGCTTTCGGAAAGCACACTTACGACGCATACCATATTCCGCCCGAAAGACCTGAGTAAATTTGGCAGTAAGGCGAAGCTTCCTATCATTGCCTGGGGTAACGGAGCCTGTGCAAATTCACCCTGGGAGCACCTGAACTTTCTTTCGGAAGTTTCCTCTCATGGATTTTTCGTAGTAGCCATAGGTCCCATGCCTGCCGAAAGGGAGAAAGGCAGCGGCAGATCGAAATCATCGCAGCTTACCGACGCTATTGACTGGGCGATCGCACAGAACAGCGATAAAAATAGTCCGTACTACAACAAACTGGATGTGAAGAAAATTGCGGTGAGCGGCATGTCATGCGGCGGCCTGCAGACTCTGGAGGTATCATCAGATCCAAGAGTAAGTACTGTTGTGGTTTGCAACAGCGGTATATTCAATACGCCGGGTAATGGCATCAACAATATGCCAAACCTCACAAAAAACAACCTTCAAAAGATCCATACGCCTACCTTGTACCTGCTCGGCGGGCAAAAGGACATCGCGTATGCGAACGGAATGGATGATTATAAGCAGATCAATCATGTACCGGTATTTGTAGCGAATATGGACGTTGGCCATGGTGGCACCTACATGCAGCCTCACGGTGGAGAGTTCGCTAAAGTGGCCACAGCCTGGTATAAATGGCAATTGAAGGGCGACAAAGAGGCGGGCAAGTTGTTCTCAGGCAATCCGGCAGGACTGGCACAGAACTCTCAGTGGAAGTTTGAGAAAAAGAATATGCCTTAGTTCACACAAGCTTTATTATGTACGAATTTTCGATTTTTCTATCCGGCGCCTCTAAGGGGCGCTTTTTCTTTGTACTGATCGCATTCATCTGTACGGTTAGTTCCGCTGCCGCTCAGAAGCTGAATGTCAAAAACGATGTGTTCTGGAAGACCAACCAGGGAGACGGTATTTATAGCCAGGGCGGAGGTATTTTCAGGTTCAAAGATCCGGGCAGCGGCAAAGAGCAATATTACTGGTACGGCGTCCACTATAAGGAAGCAGAAACTTACCGGAGGTCCCCTGAGCGGACATTGCCACGGGCAAGTTTCGAGTCTGTCACCTGCTATACCTCAGAAGATCTGGTTAACTGGAAGTTCGAAGCCGACGCGCTGACAAAAGCAGAGGCCCTGCCCGACGGAAGATGGAACTGGGTAGGCCGTCTCGGAGTGGCCTATGTCAAAGAAACAGGCAAATACGCTATGTTTGTACAGCATGGTGGAGAGGTGCTGATCGCCCTTTCAGATCGTCCAGCAGGACCGTTCAAGTGGCATCAGAAGATTAGTATGCTGGACCGCATCGGAACCACGAATACCGGAGATCAGACCGTCTTTACGGATGAGGATACCGGCAAATCCTATCTGGTTTACTCTTACGGCAGGGGCAGAAACAAGATCTACGTTTCAGAGATCGGCATGAAGGATGGAAAAGTAGACTTACTTGATTGCGTCAAGATCTTTGAGGGAGCAAGTCGCGAAGGAAATTGCATGTTCAAGTACAAGGGCAAGTATTACATGGCGGCCTCTAACATCTACGGATGGGATGGATCCCTGGCCTATTACCTGGTCGCTGACGATGTAAGAGGGCCCTATAATCCGCATAACGAGATGCTCGTTATGGATGGTGCCGAGAAGGATTATGCGCACGTTTCGCAGACCGGATTTTTCGTGACCCTGAGAGGGACTAAGCAGGAAACGGTGGTTTATTGCGGTGACAGGTGGTCGAACTTTGCCGGTAATGGCTTGGGTTATAACGTCTGGGTTCCGCTGTCGTTTAACGGCGACCGTCCCTACTTCAATTCCCTGAGTTCATGGAATCTGAATGCCCGGACAGGAGAGTGGGATGTGGCAGTGGACAATAACTATGTGAGTAATGGAAGCTTTGAGGCAGACCGGAAGCGGATACCTAGTGTGGTAAAGCCTGAGCAGACGGCACTTACCGGTTGGGATACAAGAGTGCTAAAGGGTAGTGCGATCTCTCTGGACAGTTTGGCTTCTCCCGCTTTGAACTATTTCAACACAGAGGACGACAGAAGGAAGGTGACAGGAGAGAAGAGTCTTCATATTAGTGATATGGTGGATTTCGAGCGGAATGTGTCGCAGGTGATCAGTTCTTCGCCGTATGTAAAATTACCTGATGGGCTTTACACGCTGAAGGCTACGGTCAGGGGTACGGGTGGTTTTGAGCTACTGGAGATGTACGGGGAAAGTGGAGGTAAGCGAAAAGCTTATTCGGTATCGGGAGGCTCGGATTGGAGGATAGTTGAGTTAACGGGTATCCCTGTAAAGAACGGTAAGGTGGAAATTGGCTTTAGGGCGGCAGGAAAGGGTGGGGCGTCTTGTCAGGTGGATGATGTTTCGCTGGTTCGGACGCGATAGGCCTTTTTGCGTTCAGAACGATAAAGTTTGATTTTTTGTGGATCAAGGAGGAGAAATAAAAAATTAAACTATATTTGCAGCCCCAACACGGGAATGGTATCATAGCTCAGTTGGTAGAGCAAAGGACTGAAAATCCTTGTGTCGCTGGTTCGATTCCAGCTGATACCACGAAAAAGCCTTTCAGCACACACTGGGAGGCTTTTTTACATCAAGGGAGTTTAGCTCAGCTGGTTTAGAGCACTACCTCGACAAGGTAGGGGTCACTGGTTCGAACCCAGTAATTCCCACAAACGAAACCTCAGAGAAATCTGGGGTTTTGTTGTGTTTGGGGCGGTTTCGGAACTGCTGCTGTGCTCCTTCAGGTGTCTTTCATCTCTTCCTGATGACGTTGCGCACTCTAAAAGTAGGGAATGTTAATGAATAATCGTATGGTTGGTGCTACTTTTCATTTTGGCGCATTAGATGGCGCGTCTTATGCCTTCTTAAAGCTAAGACACGATAAGATCTTCTAGCTTGAATGGATTGTGAGGCCTTTTATAACGCCTGGGCAACTGGGTCTGTGCGGGAGAGATGTTTTAGGTCTTTTCAGCTAGGTACTTACTTAAGATAGCGGTCTTTGGTACACGCCTGAGGTAGATGAGTGAAGGTGGGTCCACGCTGTAAGTGAACAAATTGTATTGTCTTGCTCACTAAGCCTAATGAGTAGTTGATTATATTGAATATTTCCATCCGGTTTTGCATATGTAGCTAAGTATCCTGCTTCGAGGGTTGTTATGTATTTAAGTTGCCCCAATATGAAGCTAATCTTCGAAGTAGTTTGGTGCTAATCTGCGGTGATTTCGCTGTAGGAATAACATGACCTTTGGAGTAGAATGGTGCTTTCCTGTGGCTGTCAGTCGTCTATTTTGTTGCTGCAACCTTTCAGTAGTTTACCACTTCAAGTTGCTTGAGAATCCTGCTTTGCTTCATATTTTATGTTAAGGTCATATCATGATAAGGAATTGCCTTGGGGATTGCTAGCGTCGTAGCTTGAAGATATGAGAACTTCACTGTTTTGATTGCATGTGCTTTTCATTCTTATGGGTTTCTATAGTAAAGGTTTCCTCTCTATAGATTGTTTCTATATTTTAAACCAAATGAAAGCCTTAGCTTTCATACTTCTTAAAGATATTGTTCACTATTGATACAGCTGCGGATATACTGACGATCAGAAAGGCAGTGTGCCACGCCAGAGTTATAACAACTTGAACGGAGTTGTTTTCTGTTGGATCCATTAAAGAAAGCAATTTGTATTCTCCGAGGGATAAGGCTATTGCCAAGAGTACAGCTACAATCATAGCTATACTCTTGAGAATGGGACGTAAGGTTTTCATGCGGTAAATGTAATGATTTGCTTATTTGACTGATGAAAGAGAGAAGGAACAAATCAACAATGGGACGTAACTGAATGTTGAAATCGATTTTGTACTGGGATGTACTTTGAGAACTACCAGTAATGGAGGATTGAACCTGTAACGCTAGTGGTGCGTTTCATTTCTTCAAGATGTGAGCTTGATTCGCTTGGTATCATATATATATATATGATACCAATAATTAAACTCAATTGACTGACTAGTAAATGAATATAGTTATTAATTAGTCCTGTATAATGGGACAAGTTAAGTATATTAGTGATGATAATTAGGACAAGTATATTATCTTTATTGATATGGAAATTGAAGACAAGCGATTCGACCAAAAGGTCGATCTATTTATCGAAAAGGTTAGGAAGCTGGGATACCACAGCAAAAATCGATTTGAGAAAGTTGATGATCAACAGTACCGTTCATTAGAAGGTGAACAATCCTCCTTTAAATTTAAGGGCGATTTCGTGATCGTATCTAGAGACCTTTATGACGGACTAAGCAATAAAAGCAAGGAGATAGTGATCAAAATCCAGCAGGAGCTCTTGTTGAACAACCCGCTCTGGGAATTGAAGGAGACAAAAAGCGGAAGTGTAAAGACAGCACTTGCTGAACTCAAGCGGAAAGGTATCATACTAGGGATCCATGGTAGTAGTATTTATATAGTCAATCCCGCAAAGATAAGAAGAGGGAGTGCTTTAGGGGGATTGATGGCTCTTTTTAATCTAGCACATGAAAGATGCTTAAAAAGAAGTAAGTGGAAACCCGCCTCGAGGGATATTAAAGTGTTAGAAGCTCCCCTACAACGAGCGATGCCAGGTCAAGGAAGAAGATTGGCCGAATCAACTGAGTAGCAGGAATATTTCCTATCTAATCTTAACAACACGATAGTTACACTCGTGACAACTGTTGCGATTAACCTTCAAAATGATCATATTGCTGCATAATTCTCAAATTTCTTAAATGTCTGAAGATCAAAAGAAACAACTGGAGCAACAGCTCTGGAATATAGCTAATACCCTGCGCGGCAAGATGGATGCCGACGAATTTCGGGATTATATCCTGGGATTTATCTTTTACAAGTATTTAAGTGAAAAGATGCTGATGTATGCGAATTTGATCCTGGAAGAGGATGGAATACTGTACAATAGCCTCGATGAGCGTACGGAAGATGGACAAGCTTATCTGCGGGCCGTACATGAAGAGGCAATAGACAAACTCGGTTACTTCTTGAAGCCGTCTGAGCTGTTTAGTGAGATTGCGAGACGTGGAAATGCCAAGGTTGAGGATGGAGATGGTGAGGGGGTAAGTAACTTTATACTTCAGGATTTAACGGATATCTTGAAGAATATTGAGAAGAGTACCATGGGTACTGCTAGTGAGGATGACTTTGATAATCTCTTCGAAGATCTGGACCTTACATCCACAAAGCTGGGTAGAACAGAGAAAGCTAAGAATGATCTTATTTCTAAGGTTCTTGCTCACCTCGACAAGATTGACTTCAAGCTTGAAGATACCAACGCAGACGTGTTGGGTGATGCTTATGAGTATTTGATCGGGCAATTTGCAAGTGGTGCTGGTAAGAAGGCGGGCGAGTTCTATACTCCTCAGCAGGTATCCACTGTACTGGCGAAGATTGTAGCTACAGATAAGACTAAGCTGAAGTCGGTTTACGATCCTACCTGCGGATCGGGTTCCTTGCTGTTGCGGGTAGCGAAGGAAGTGGAGCATGTTTCCAACTTCTATGGTCAAGAGCTGAACCGTACGACATATAACCTGGCCAGGATGAATATGATTCTGCATGATGTTCATTATCGGCAGTTTGACATCAAGCAAGAGGATACGCTGATTCACCCCCAGCATCTTGATCTGCGCTTCGAGGCTATTGTAGCCAATCCTCCTTTCTCTGCTCAATGGAATGCCAGCAGTGTATTTACCACTGATGATCGCTTTAGTGAGTACGGTAAACTCGCCCCTGGTAGCAAAGCAGACTTTGCCTTCGTTCAGCACATGATTTATCATTTGGCAGAGAACGGTACCATGGCAGTTGTGCTGCCCCATGGTGTCCTCTTCAGGGGAGCAGCTGAAGGACATATAAGGAAGTTCTTGATTAAGGACAGAAATTACCTGGATGCTGTGATTGGTCTTCCACCTAATATCTTCTATGGCACTAGTATTCCTACTTGTATTCTTGTGTTCAAGAAATGTCGCAAAGCGAATGATAATATCCTGTTTATTGATGCGAGTCGGCAGTTTGGTAAGGTTGGAAATCAGAACCAGTTGAGGGAGGAGGATATTGATGCAATAATAGGTACTTATAGGCGGCGGGAGCTTTTGGCTAAATATAGCTATACTGCATCATTGTCGGAGATTGAGGAGAATGACTACAATCTGAATATCCCGAGGTATGTAGATACGTTTGAAGTCGAGGACAGTGTAGATATTGCTCAACTTGCTGCGAAACTTAAGTCTCTTCAGGCTGAAGCTAGTGCAATCGATGAGCAAATTGCCAAATATTGTGAGCAGCTTACAATAACCCCACCGTACTGATATGGATAGCAAACGTAATACGCCGGAACTGAGGTTTCCAGAATTCAAAGACGAATGGACTCGACACATTCTGGGTGAGATAGCAACTTTTTCAAAAGGCAAAGGGGTTTCTAAAGCCGAAATATCAGATAGGGGTGAACTAGAATGCATAAGGTATGGAGAGTTATATACTGTCTATGGAGAGACGATTACTGATATAAGGTCGAAGACACATTTGAAAGCAGACGAATGTGTACTAAGTCAATCAAACGATGTCATCATACCCGCGTCTGGCGAAACGCAACTGGATATAGCAACGGCCTCCTGTGTCTTACGTTCAGGAATTGCTCTAGGAGGAGATTTGAATATTATAAGATCCCCGCTCAATGGTGTGTTCTTGGCATATTATTTAAATACAAAGAAAAAACAGGAGATTGCATCACTTGCACAGGGGATATCTGTTGTTCATCTTTATTCAAGTCAGCTAAAGACACTTATTCTCAATATACCATCTGATACGGAACAGAACAAGATAGCAGCCTTCCTAACAGCTGTAGACGATAAAATCCAGCTACTCGAAAAGAAGAAGGGCTTGCTTGAACAGTACAAGAAAGGTGTAATGCAGAAGATATTCAACCGAGAGGTTAGGTTTAAAGATGATGATGGGAAGGACTTTCCGGATTGGTGCGAAAAGAAACTGGGGAGTATAGCAGATGTCACTAAGCTAGCAGGCTATGAATTTACAAAACATGTCGTCTATAAGGATACTGGCACAATTGTCGCTTTACGGGGCTTAAATATAAAGCTTAACAAACTCGATCTTGCCCAAGTTAAGTATATTGATGGAAGTCAATTGGAAAAGTTGGATAGAAGCAAGCTTTTTGTAAATGACCTTATGTTTACATATGTGGGTACCATTGGAGAAGTGGCGCTTATACCTGAGAATGACAGGTTCTACCTTGCGCCCAATGTAGCTAGGATAAGGGCTGTAGAGGATGAGGTTCACGCTAACTACTTGTTGCAATACTTTACTTTGGATTCTTTTAAAAACAGAGAGATTGCAAACTATATTGCTACAAGTTCTCAACCAGCATTATCTATGGAGAATGTAAGGAAGTTTAGAATTGCGTTGCCTTGTTTAAAAGAGCAAGCCAAAATAGCAACCTTTCTTGGAGCTAATGATGACAAGATCAATCACGTTTCCCGCCAACTTGAACTGACTCGTCAGTACAAAAAAGGTCTTCTTCAGCAAATGTTTGTATGAGCAAACAATCCTTGTAAACTCTTAGAAGATTCGATAAGTTTGTGATAACAGTACCCGCTTGCATACCATCAGAACTGCAAGTGGGTCATTCTTTTTAAAAGCTAAGGCAAAGCGCACTGATTCTACATGACCCACCAATCCGAACAAGTACTTGAAGAGAACCTGGTCAGGCAACTGATCGCCTTAGGATATTCATTCGTAACCGTCAGGAATGAGACGGAATTACTCGTCAACCTGAAGGGCCAGCTAGAGAAGCACAACCAAGCATCATTCTCAGAGACTGAGTTCGCGAAGATCCTTAACCACTTAAATAGGAGTTCCAGCGTATTCGACAAGTCTAAGATCCTCCGTGATAAGTATGCCTTACCAAAGGACGACGGCACCACTACTTACATTGAGTTTATTAATCAGGATCATTGGTGTAAGAATGAGTTCCAGGTTGCTCATCAGATTAACATGGAGGGCAGCTATAAGAACCGGTATGATGTTACTATTCTTGTGAACGGCCTGCCAATAGTGCAGGTGGAACTGAAACGCCGTGGGCTTGAACTAAAAGAAGCGTTCAATCAGGTTACGCGATACCATAGACATTCGTATGCTGCCTCTCAAGGATTGTTCTTGTACGTTCAGTTGTTCGTAATCAGTAACGGTGTAAATACCAAGTACTATGCTAACAATCGGATACAGGATCTTAACTTCAAGCAGACATTCTACTGGTCGGATGTCAATAACAGGAACATTACGCAACTTGAAGCATTTACAGAGGTGTTTCTCGAACCATGCCATTTAGCTAAGATGGTGACCCGGTACATGGTTCTTAATGAGACGTACAAGTCTTTGATGGTGCTGCGCCCTTACCAATACTATGCTGTTGAGGCGCTGATTGACCGTGTAAAGTTCAGTCATAAGAATGGATATATCTGGCATACTACCGGATCAGGAAAGACGCTTACATCCTTCAAGACAAGTCAGCTGTTGGTGAGCCTTCCCAAGGTTCATAAGGTGGTGTTCGTGGTAGACAGGCGGGATCTCGACTATCAAACGAATAAGGAGTTTAATAGCTTCAGTAAGGGAAGTGTTGATGAAACCGACGACACTCAGTCACTCGTTAAGAAATTCAGCGATGACACCAGGCTAATTATAACAACGATTCAGAAGCTGAATAACGCTGTCTTCAATAAGCGGTATCTCAGCAAGATGGAGAAGCTTAAAGATGAGCGGATCGTCTTTATCTTCGACGAGTGTCACCGCAGTCAGTTTGGTGATACGCACCGACGCATTAAAGCTTTCTTCAATAATCATCAGATGTTCGGTTTTACAGGAACGCCTATCCTGGCTGAGAACGCGACGGGCAGTATTGGGTCAAGGCGAACTACCACTGATTTGTTTGACGAGTGTTTGCATAAATACGTGATCACCGACGCTATTAAAGACGACAACGTATTGAAGTTTTCTATTGAATACGTTGGGAGATACAAGGACAAGGTTGACAGGCCAACTTATGTTGATATTCCGGTGGAGGACATCGATACTAAAGAGCTTCTTGAAAGTCCGGTTCGTTTAGAGAAAATAGCCGACTATATTATAGATAATCATGATCGCAAGACGCATTCCAGGCGTTTTACGGCTATGTTCTGTGTTAGCAGTATTGATTCGCTTACGAAGTATTATGATCTCTTTAAAGCGAAGAAAAAGGACGGTAGACATAATCTTCGAATAGCCACTATTTTCTCTTATGGCGTTAATGAAGATGATAAGGATGCTAATGGAATCCTTGAAGAAGAGGAGGTGTTCAGCATGGCAGCAGAGACCGTCCCTTTATACAAAACTCAACACAGCAGGGATTATCTCGAAAGCTGTATAACGGATTATAATTCACTATTCGGAACCAGCTTCAATACACGCGACAGTCATTCGTTTTACTTGTATTATAATGATATTGCCAAAAAGGTTAAGGAGAGGCAGATTGACCTGCTTCTTGTAGTGAATATGTTCCTGACCGGCTTTGATAGCAAGACACTGAATACGCTGTATGTAGATAAGAACCTGAAATACCATGGACTTGTTCAAGCCTACTCCAGAACGAATCGTATTCTGGATGATGTGAAGTCTCAGGGGAATATTGTATGCTTTAGGAATTTGAAACAGGCTACTGATGATGCTATTGCCATGTTCTCCAACAAAGATGCTCCGGATGTCATTATTATGGAGCCTTATGAGGACTATGTTGCCAAGTTTAATAAGGCTTATGAAGAGTTATTAAAGATCGCTCCCACAGTTGACAGTGTAAGTGATCTTGTGAGGGAGCCAGATAAATTGGCATTCGTGCAGGCGTTTCGTGAATTGATGCGGGTAAATAACGTGCTGACTAGTTTCTCTGACTTCCATCCGGACCATATTGATATGGATCTACAGGCTTTCGAGGATTATAAAAGTAAGTATCTTGATCTTTATCAGAGTACTAAGGCTCAGCCAAAGGAGAAGGTATCGATACTGAACGATGTTGATTTTGAACTAGAGCTCATACATCGGGACGAGATCAATGTAGACTATATCCTGGCACTTCTGGCTAACCTTACCGATGCTGATGAGAAAACAAGAAAGCAGAAGGTGAAGCATATTACAGACCTTATTGATGGAACAGTTCAACTTCGGAGCAAGAAGGAGCTAATTCAGAAGTTCATTGCAGAAAATATGCCACATATACACAACGCTGAAGATGTTACCTCTGAATTCGGTGCCTTTTGGGATAAAGAACGTGTTGAAGCCTTTCAGCGCCTTGTAGCGGAGGAAAGTCTCAAGCCGAAAGAGCTGCAGGAGGTTATAGAAGGCTATCTGTACACGGAACGGCAGCCGCTCGGTGATGAGATTGTGAACTTGCTTGTAGAAAAGCCGAAGATTCTCACGAGGAGAGCCACTATTAACCGGGTGTTGGATAAGGTGGTTAAGTTTGTTAACACGTTCTTCGATGGAGTTAATAATACAGCTGCCTAGAGTAGAGATGAGGAGCTATTCTTAGAATAGAGTGGATTACTCTCTTTCTAAGGGTTTGAGTGTAATGTCATAACTAGATGGGTGCGTTCATTTCTTCAAGCAATACGCTAATTCGTTTACCTCTATCTTGAAGAAAGAAGCAAGTTTGTTATGTCAGTGTGTGCTCTTACTTCCGCATGAGGTATTCGTGCAGACCCAGATGCGATGGCGAATGATAGTTGGGAACCCGAAGAAACGGTTATCGTTTAACATTATCTAGGTTTGGTTTGTCTAAGATGTAAATGTGCGCTTTTGGCCCCCGGGGGGCTTGTTCTGCAAATGCTAGCCGGGGCTTTCTTATGGGGGTGGTTGGGTATCACCGGCACTCTCACCATCCTTAACAATCTTTATCGCCGACACTCTCCTCACGCGACCCGAGCTGCAGGCTTATCATAGAACCGGTACCAGGTTGCTGGTTGAATAGGAATTCTTGTATTCTATCCACGGGTAAGTCCTCTACGTTCAAGAGTCTTTCTTCTTTAGTTAAGAAGTTAAGGAACTTGTTGTGAATATCACGCAAAGTTACTTTATACGTCGTGATTAGATAAATGTCATCTTTGGCCTTCAAGGCTGAAGTAAATGGTGTACTAGCTCGCCGTTCATTCCTTTTGTTTGATACTCCAGGGTGGTACCGGCCATCATTTAAGCGTACTTCAATCTCATTGCGGAGCCGCTTGACGATTTTATCACGTAACTGGCTTGTCTTTGCCCGATTTGGATGCAATTTAAGTCCGATACAATTACCATTGTACAGCCTAATCCGCTTACTGTTATAGTAGAATTCAATGTATACTCTCTTACTGAGGTCATTGGAGCTTCTGATTATAGGTGGGGAGTAATTACTGAGCATGTATAAGTTGATAAGGACTAATAAGCTAATTTAAGTCAAACGCTCTTCTTGAGCAAGCCATTCATCATGTTGTTTATCAAGGTGTGAAGATCCGTGACTTAGAGCGCTGGATACATAGTATGTCTGGTTGCTAACTTTCTTGTAGTTCGAATCTGACGTGATGTATTCCGTCGAGAAACCCTTCTAAAACCAGTGGCCTTGCATGAGCAAGTTTAATGAAGTACGTTTCTTTGCGATGTTGCTTATGTTCGCTTCTATATTCGATGATAAAGGCTACGCTATTTTCATTCAAGTTCCCCGCTATATTATAGATTTGACCCTCATCATCAACCAAGGACGACGCAACGGTGCCATTGTTGAATGATAAAGTGAACGGTTCTTCTGATTGGTGTGTACGTTCGACGTCTTGATGATCTGTTGGGATCACCGTGATCCGCTTTACAAGCCAGGTCCCATTCATCGTCGAAGAATCATTACATGCGTTCCATTTAGCAATCTTTAGTTCAGCTTTCTCGGCGTGACTGATGGCGTCATTTAGGTCAAGTCCTAATTTAGCATTTTTACTTTCTAGATCTTGAATTTGCAGTAGGTCCTGCTGTTGTCCCTTTATCGATGTTTCTGCGTCAGCGGATAAGGTCTTATTTTGCAGCTCTAACTTGTCATATTCGCTTTGCAGTGCCCGTAATGTATCCACGGTAGCACTTTCTGTTGTAATGAGTTCTTTGAGGCTCGCTCGTTCTATTTTAAGTTCTTCACGCAACTTGTTGAATCTACTAATAGGCATCGAACCGGCGTTAGTGGCTTCGAGTATTCTTGTATCGTTGTCAGCGTTGACCCATGCTTGAAGGTATCTGATGAATCCTTTTACAAAGGGCATGGTAAGAGTATAAGCTATTGCTAAGACTAGCGGTATGAAGAAGTTGTAAATGAAGTTCGTGTTTGCTTGAATGACACCCAGGTATGAAGTGTATCTATCTAAAGAAAGCTCGCTTTGCTTGTAGAACAGCAATGTTACTGGTATCTGGTAATTACAAAAGAGCCAGGAAATTACGAATGACACAATAAGAGGATTAGAGGCTCGGCTTTTTAGTTCGCTTAGGAAGTCCTTGAATGTATCCATAATAGGCTAGGTTTGAAATAAAGGTATATGTTTTAGGGAGTACTTTATACTTCTTCTTATTATTTAAGGCTACAGCTCTGGTAAGAAGCTCTTTAACTCATCGATGTTTTCTTCTCCAAGGCCACGGAGGTAGTTTAATGTCACGATCATATTGCTATGATGGAGCATCTTTTGAAGAATATGCAATGACTTTGTTTTTCGGAAAACGTTCACTGCAGCTGTATGCCGGAACGAGTATATAGTTTGATTCTCTTGTATGAGATTCAAAGACTGGAGCCTTATCTTAGCTCTCGCCCACTGCGTGTTTAGGTAGAAAGCATTATAAGGTTCAAGGTTGCCGCTTAAAATGTTTGCATTCGGGTTTAAGTCCTCAGTGATACGTTCTCGAAGGGCCAGTTGGACGTAGGACGGTACGTTTATCACTCTAATACGCTTACTCTTGTTCTCATTGCCGCTAAGACGGATTGTTGTGAGGTCCTGACTGATATGTCTGACGCAGAGTAGCCGCGCTTCCTGGTGTGGCCTAAGAAAGCACCCGTAGGCGAGGAGGCATGCAAGATGTAGGTTGGGATAGTTGGCTTTCAAGAACTCAAGTATCGCCTTTAGCTGCTCGTTACTATATATCTTATGCAAGTTTGCTTTTTGTTTCATTTTAGGTATCTCATCCAGTAGATTATTCCTTACTTTCTTCATACGAAGGAGTTCCTTGAAGAAAACACCCAGTGCTCGTCTCTTGTTCATATAATGGGTGCCTGAGCTGTTAAATTTGTTCAGAAAACCCTCTATTTTCCGACTTTCCAGGTCTGATGATGGCTTGTTCAGAACTTCGACCGGTAAGAAGGCAAATAGCTGAGTAATGATCCCATTTAGATCTCGCTTATAGGTCGCGCTGAGATCAGACCGCAGCTTAATCTGAAGGATAGCAGTCAGGTCTTCCTTCAGGGTGCTCGTCTCAAGTATTGGAGTATCAACTTCCACTCCGTCGGGTTTCCATCCTTTCTTCAAGGCACTTGTAAATTCAAAGGCCAGGCGCTTAATTGATTTAAGACGGTCCTTGTAAGTCGTGCAGTAGTTTGGTGCGATCTTCAAGTTGAGCTTGTTGCCGTTGTACTCTCTGTATCGAACTCCATTAAAGTAATAAGTAATGTAGGCTCTCTTCTCCATGTCCTCGGAGATAACGATCTTGGGTTCAGTATACATGATTTGGCGCTTTAGTTGGCGCACGTCGCTTTGAAGCGATGAAAAACAGCCTTGGTATCATAGCTCAGTTGGTAGAGCAAAGGACTGAAAATCCTTGTGTCGCTGGTTCGATTCCAGCTGATACCACCAAAAAAAGAAAGGCTTCCTGCATCAGGAGGCCTTTTTGCGTTGGAAGTATTTTCAAGTTCAAATAGCCGATCGTTTATAAGTCTGTTGACATTCCTATTTGTCTTATTTTTAGTTCATTCTCGTCCTATCCGCCTAGCCTTTTATCTTGCTGAAAAATGATATACGTTTCATCGTCCTGAAGGATAAATGTTACCAGCAATATAAATTGCGAATCTTTCGGACTCCATCTCGTTAAGTTATTAATTGTTGGGGTGCCAGGTTATTTATTGTAGGTCAGGTTTCACTGCTGTCTATTTACCCAATTAGTACCGGAACACACATGGATAACGCATGCGATCCTTTCTGGTCTACTTCCTTTGATGTCAGGATTAGCTACCGCTAGCGAGAATCAACCAAGTGTTGTGAATCTTGAGAGGCGCGGTAGCAGCCAACTCTGGTTTTAGATGGCGCTACTACCGGGCGTTGGTTAGTAGCAAGAGTGAAGTTAAATAGGTCTGACCAGCGACCGTATAGAAAGCAATTTGCCTTGAGCGCCATCTATAACAGCGAACCGCGTATCCAAACCCTATAATAGCGTAGAAAATCACTATTACCCCCCTAACTTGGTTGATTTGTCCCCCGTTCTGAAGGAGAAAATCCAATAGATTAGTTTTTCCAATTAACTTATTGATAACCAAATAAACCCCGCATGTATGATTAAAACCCGACCCTCACATCGAAGGAGGTTTAGGCCTGTGACTCCAGGTGTTCAAACCAACGTTCCTATTCCAAGAAAAACCAACCAATGCCTTATAACCAATCAAAACCTTTTATGAAACTGAAAATAAATTGGCAAAGTAATGTCTTCATGTTCTTAATGCTATTTATTCCCTGTCTGAATCCCCTTGTTCAGGCCCAGGATGGGATGACTGTGCGCGGAACAGTAACTGACGAAAAAGGAGAGACGCTACCGGGTGTAAGCGTCAAAGTGTTTAACAGACCCCAAGGGACTACAACCGATGTAAATGGGAACTATACCATTGTTGCTCCGCAGGGTAGCTCCCTGGTCTTTACGTATATTGGTTATACCCCTAAGACGATGACCGCCCGTTCGGGAACACTTAATGTATCTCTGACCCCCGATGCCGCGGCTACAAATCTGAATGAGGTCGTAGTAGTGGGTTACGGAACGCAGAAAAGGTCAGATATCACCGGATCGGTAGCTTCCGTATCCAAAGAGCGCTTGTCTAAACTGCCCGTAAATAACGTGATGCAAGCTATTCAGGGTGCCGTAGCGAACGTAACTGTTAGCCAGGCTTCATCGATACCTGGCGATGCACCTTCTGTACAGGTACGCGGCAGAAGTTCCATTAATGCATCCTCTGAGCCATTTGTTGTCGTTGATGGTATTCCATTGACCAAGACTGATGGAAGTATCAATGATATCAATCCGAACGACATCGAATCGGTAGAAATTTTGAAGGACCCCTCAGCTGTAGCTATTTACGGGGTGAATGGATCAAACGGTGTAATTCTGATTACTACGAAACGTGGTACCACTGGTAAACCAACCATTCGCTATAGTGGATATGGGGGGGTAGAGAATGCTACCGACGTACTGGAAGGTGCTTCTCCGGATGAAATGTTGGCGAGGTATGCGGAATATGCTCGGATTAACCAGGCACCATTGTTTAATGGTGGACCTGTAAGAAATGAATATGAGTTCGAGAACTACCAGAACGGTGTCTCAATTGACTGGCTCGACGCAGTTATGCAAACCGGCGTTAATCAGAATCATAACTTAAGTATGAGCGGCGGTAATGAATATGCCAAGTATTATGTTGCGGGTGATTATATGACGCAAAAAGGTGTAGTGCTGGGCTATGACTACAAACGTTATTCCTTCCGTGTGAACACAGATATCAAACCTGCCAAATACCTGACGGTGGGAACTTCTTCATTTATTGTCTCGCACAATCGCGACGGCGGCCGGGCTCACCTTTTGAATGCCACGGCGATGAGCCCTTTTGCGAGAATGTATGAAGCGGACGGCAGGCTTACTCAGTTTCCGATGCGTGGGGAGCAATTATGGACGAATCCCCTGCTTCCAACTACTATCAACCCGGAACGACGTCAGTTTAATATGACACTTAACGGTTACGGCGAACTTAATTTTGGTGAACTGGCGAAGCCTCTTGAAGGTTTGAAATTTAGGTTAAATGCAGGATATACCTTTGTGCCGAGACGTGAAAACTACTACGAGGGAGAGACGGTGTATAATGTTAATGGTCGGGGAAGGATAACCAACACGGAGTCGCAGAGCTACACTATCGAAAATATCCTTACCTACAACAAGGACTTTGGCAAACATCATCTGGATTTTACGGGCTTGTATTCTGCTAAACAAAAATATTGGCAAGAGGCTTGGGCGGAGGGCCAGATCTTTCCTAATGATGACCTGGGCTGGGGGAACCTTGGTGGGGCTACCACTCAAATTGTGTCGTCTGTTGCTGATAAGTATAACACCCTTTCACAAATGGGCCGTATAAACTACGGTTATGACAGCAGGTATTTGGCAACATTTACCGTACGTCGCGACGGATCTTCTGTATTCGGTGCTGATAAAAAGTACGGCATATTTCCGGCAGGAGCACTGGCATGGAACATGCATAATGAATCTTTTATGAAACCATTAAAAGATGTCATAAATAGCCTTAAACTTCGAGTGTCGTATGGTCTTGCGGGGAACGAAGCCATCGGGATTTATCAATCTTTATCACTCTTGAATACGAATGGTCTGGCTATGGGTGGACAGTCCCGAACTGCACTCGATGTAAGAGCATTGATGGGAAATTCAACTCTCGAATGGGAAAAGAATCGCTCGTTTAATACGGGACTTGACTTTGGTCTATGGAATGGTCGCGTAAGCGGTACAGTAGACTTTTATAAGTCTAACACCTTCGATTTGCTGTTGCAACAGAGTTTGCCGAGGTTGACTGGTTATGAGCGAGTTTTTTCAAACCTGGGCGAGGTTTCTAACACCGGTGTGGACGTGACTTTGAATACCCGGAATATTGTAAAGGAGAACTTTTCCTGGTCAAGTGCGATTGTTTTTGCAACGAACAAGAACAAGATCACTAATCTGTACGGAAATGGTCAGAGTGACGAAGGAAACCGGTGGTTTATCGGTCAGCCTATAGGCGTGATCTATGACTATACGAAAGTAGGCATCTGGCAAGAAGACGAGATTGCCGCTGGGGTAAATACCGGCTGGGATGCGAACGCCAGAGCGGGTGACCTTAAGTTATCAGATCTTAACGGTGATGGTAAAATCGATAACAATGACAGGTCCATTCTTGGTCAGACTGCACCAAAATGGACGGGTGGTTTAACGAATACGTTTACTTACAAGAATCTGTCTTTAAATATCTTCATCAACACCGTTCAGGGGCATTTGAGAGAGAACAGTCAGCTCAGGGTTGCAGGTGATGAGACCGGCCGTCGAAATTCTCCGCGGATCATCGGTTACTGGACTCCCGAAAATAAGAGTAATGAGTTCCGGTCTCTTGGCAACAATTCCAATAGATACGGTTATGGCTTCCCTTCAGATGCAAGCTTTACCCGTCTGAAGGATGTGACCTTAAGTTATACCTTGCCAGGGTCTTTTGTAAATAAAATTGGTATTGGCAATGTGCAGGTCTATGCAAGTGGTCGAAACTTATATACCTGGACCAATTGGGTAGGATGGGATCCAGAATCGCGTGACATAACCCGGGGATCTGAAAACGCAGATATCAACTACCCCATGGTAAGAAGCTTTGTTTTTGGTGCCAACATAACCTTTTAATTAAAATCTCATCAAATGAAATATCCTAAATACATATACGCTATACTGGGTGTCACAGCGTTGTCGGTGACATCCTGCAAGGACGATTTCCTGGAAGAAAAACCTTATTCTCAATACAGTCTTTCGGGATTAAGTGCCTCCACAATTGAAGCTCAGCTTGTCGGTTTACACCGTACCTATGCTGAACTCTGGGGCTACAGCGGAGATCAGGGCTTTGTAGCCGCATGGCACATCGGCACGGACATCGCCAGTGCCGGTTCTACACAAGGGGTGGAAAATCCTTTTTATCAATATGCAACGCTTAATCCGGAAAATGCAGCAGTGAGAGTGATGTGGCAACGCTGTTATGATTTTATTAACAATGCGAACATTATTATTGCGGCAACCGGGGAAACGAATAAAGCAGCGAACGCAGAAGCAAGGTTTTTCCGGGCGTATGCTTATAATACGTTAGTAACGCTGTGGGGAGATGTACCTCTACTGACAGAATCCGTGTCTGTTCCAACGTTTGACTTCACCAGGCAGCCTGTTGCTGAGGTTGACAAGGTGATTGACGAGGATTTGACCTATGCCATCGCCAATCTGCCGGACGTAGATCAATCTGGTGTTTACCAGAGCCGGACGAACAAGGATATGGCTCGTCAGCTTGCCGCTGAAGCTTATCTGCGGATAGGAATGAGAGATAATGCCTTTTATAAAAAGGCAGAGCAAGCAGCAACGGAAATCATCTCCGGGGGAAAGTATAAGTTAATAGAGGCCAGGTATGGTAAATTTCTGGGTGAGGGAGGTGATTACTATCGTGATATGTTCCGTTATGGTAATCAACGCCGTAATCAGGGAAACACCGAGGCAATCTGGACTTTTGAGATGGAGTATAACCGGAACGTGCCAAATGGAACGATTGATAATCCTCAGCAACGTCGCGTGTGGCAGCCTTCATATCATAATTGGGCGGAAATGGTTAATGCTGACTCTTTAGGTGGTCGTGGGAACGGTCGTCTCCGCTTAAGTAACTTTATGAAATATACGGTTTGGCAAGGTTTGCAGGGAGATATCCGTAATAGTAATTATAATATACGGCGTACAACGAACTATAATAAGCCTGGCGTCAGTACCGTAATTGGGATTAATGCAAAGGGTTTCCGTGTAGCAGCAAACTCCCCTCTTGCAGTGAGTACAAGGACGATCAGAACCGGCGACAGAGTTATTCCATTTGAAGCGGACAGTCTTCAGAACTGGTACCCCTACCCAACAAAGTGGGGTGGGTATGATCCTGCAGATGATTTCGGTTATGCTTTAATCAAAGATTTTCCGGTTATGCGTCTTGGCGAAACCTACTTGTTGCGTGCTGAAGCTCGTTTTCGTCAGAACAATCTTGCAGGAGCTGCGGAAGATATCAACGTCTTACGTGACAGAGCCTTCAAACTGGCCAGGGCTGCACAAAGTAATCCTAATCTTGGAAGAGTAACTGCCGCTGATATCAACATCGATTTTATCCTCGATGAACGAGCCCGCGAGCTTATCTCAGAAGAGAATCGGAGGATGACCCTTGTACGTACGAATAAACTAAAGGACAGAATTGCTAAAAATGGCGATGCTGGTCCACCAGAGAAGATCATTGCCGGGTTCCAGGATTTCAACACGTTGTTGCCTCTGCCGCTGCAGGATATTCAACTGAATAATAAATCTGGTGAGTCATTGGTGCAAAATCCGGGTTATAGCAAATAACAAGCTTGTACCTGCAAAAGAGTACCTGAATTACTAAATGACGCTGAGCCGGAAGGCATCCGCTGAATACCCTTTATCAGGGCTGCTGTTGAATGACAGAGCTCTGGTAAAGGGTATTCGCGTTTTAAAAGAGCTTGTATGGTTTCCGGTAAGCACGGCGATTTTAAGGAGATGTTCCTCTGGATTCATGATGATTTTTCCGTAAATTGCTCTGTGCGAGCCGTTGAGTTTAGATGTTCGGATGGTGATAGATGCTACGGTATTAACATGTTCTGATAATTCATTAATAACATCGAGATGGAAGAAACAACAAATGAACAGATGGAGCAGTCGTCAGCAGATGACAAGACACCCAGAGTAACCGGAATAGGAGGCATTTTCTTTTTTACAGAAAACCCGAAGGAGACTCATCAGTGGTACGCGAACAATCTGGGTCTTACAATAAACGACTGGGGATCTACATTCCAGTCGCGTAACTTCATCAAACCTGAAGTAGTTGAATCCCTCCAATGGTCAACATTCAAAAACGGTAGCGAATATTTTGCTCCTTCAAGCAAGGATTTTATGATTAATTACAGGGTGCAGCATATTGAGGCACTGGTAGAAAAACTTCGTGAAAATGGTGTGGCGATTCTGGACGATATCGAAAGCTATGAGTACGGAAAGTTTGTACACATCATGGATCCGGAGGGAAACAAGATTGAATTGTGGGAACCCTGATTTTTTCTTAAAAGGTGACTTTCATCATTCTTTTTGAATCACCTGTTATCTAACTTGTGCTGATAATCAATTAGTAATAGCCTAAACCGATATCTTATCATGAGCAAGTATGTCCTGATCCCACTGGTGTTTTTTTGTAATTTTTGTTTTGGACAGTCGAGAGAGGCATTATGGAAGCGGTATCAACAAGGCGACTTAAAGTATGTTCTGGAGCAGGCTTCGCAATCAGCAGATAGCGGGGCGGCGGAGATGCAGCTTCTTATCGGACGTGCATTGACGGATTCCGGTGAATTTGACAGGGCTATTCCTTACTTGAAGAAAGTTGTGTCTGCCCGGCCGTCTATTGATTACCAGAAGGCATGGGGCGAAGCTTATTTGGGTGTGTGTATGTTTGCTACGGGAGATCAAAAAAACCCATCAAAATGAAAAACCTGAAAAGATTCCTCCTTGTCTTGGTAATGCTTTTTTTCATACTCTATACAGGTGTTTGTATCTGGTTCTACACCGGACAGGAGCAGGCTCTCTTTAATACTGTTAAAACGCCTCTTGGTCACAGGTACAAATTCGCTCAGCAATACGAAGAAAAGGAAATCAAAATGGATGATGGAGTCAAACTCCATGGTTTGCTATTTAGAGCGAAGACATCGAAGGGCTTGATACTGTGGCTTCCAGGAGGAAGAGGGATGCTCGATTCCATTGGTAGTGAGGCCAAATATTATACGGATTTAGGTTACGATATTTTCATGATTAATTATCGGGGATTCGGTAAAAGTGAGGGTGAAATCTCTAGTGAGGATCAGTTTAATCGGGACATGCAGACGGTCTATAATTATTTTAAAAAGGAGTATTCTGAGCCCCGTATGGTTGTATACGGGTATTCTCTCGGCTCTGGTCCTGCCGCTGCACTCGCATCAGTTAATTCACCGAAGATGCTTATTCTTCAGGCCCCCTATTATAGCATGACGGAACTGGTCGGGACCTCTATCCCTTACTTGCCTGTATCGTTGCTGCTGAAATACAAATTTTCTACCGATGAATCGCTCAAAAGAGTCAAAAGCCCTGTGGTTATTTTTCACGGTGAAAATGATAAAAAGATTGACCCTGAAGTTTCAATAAGGCTTAAGAAGAGCCTGAAACGGCACGATGAGGTGATCATTCTCAAAGGCCAGGGACATAATGATTTCAGTAGCAATAAAGAATATCTGGCTCAGCTTGAGAGAGTGCTTCATTGAGAAAAATTTCGCCTTTCTTTTTTAAAATCCCATTTAAGCTAAATCAACAGAATGCAATAATACGGGAACACTGATATGCGTCAAACATTTCCTGATCTCTCAGGTTAATGCTTCCTAAAAGCATTCCAAAGAGATGAACAAACCATTTAAGGCCCTGGTGCTACTTGCCTTAGGAATATATCTGCCTGTTCATGTTGCGGGTCAGGAGAAGTTTGTCCAGCCTTATACACTATTTCATGCCGTACCTGCGGATCAAATGCGTGAGATGACGACCGACCGCCCGGATGTGACAGAGTCGCCTTTTACTGTGGATGCGGGCCACGTCCAGTATGAGGCTGATCTTATAAGGAATGTTCGCGAAAGAAGTGAGCAGGCGGAGACCAATACCTGGTTAATTAATCAATTCAGTTTCAAAATCGGACTTCTGCCTTCCACCGCAATAGAGGTCGGGTTTGAAACTTATGGAAAGGAGGCGGAGAGATCTCTTGTATCCGGGACCCGCCAAACGAGCAGGGGAACGGGGGATCTGACATTGAGGGTCAAGCAAAACCTTCTTGGAAATGACGGGGATGGTCTGGGGCTGGCGCTCTTACCTTACTGCAAATTTCCAACATCGCAATATGATAGTGAAAGCATGTTTGAAGGTGGCCTGATCGTACCCATGCACTATACCCTGCCGGGAGAGTGGGACCTGGGAATGCAGCTGGAAGTGGACAGGCTGAAGGATCAGGATCAGCAGGCCTTGCATACAGAATGGTTACAATCATTGACCGTTGCGCATGCGCTTTTCAAGAAGCTGGATGGCATCGCAGAAACTTATTACACTTATGATTTCAAAGCACATCAATGGACCAGTTATCTGAATGCTGCTTTACAGGTGGAAGTTTTTAAAGACGTCAAGCTGGATGCAGGTTTAAACTACGGGATCCAGAAGACCGCAGAAAAACATTATTTTCTGGGTGCGTCCTGTCGGTTTTAGGTCTTCGTGGATCAGGAGTTTTTTCAATTCGGTTTCTTGAGCAAATCGAACATGATGCTCCTGGAAGACAATTATCCTGGTTCAAATGAACATTCATGTTGTTCATTTAGACAAATGAACCATACTCTCTCTCTTGTTCTGTTCATATTTGTGAGTGCGGTCTTGTTTGCCGTTCTACTAACCATGAGTATGATGCCTTGTAAAGGCCGTACCCGATTATTGTACCTGTTTTATGAGAGGAGTTTTACTAGGATCTATCTTGTGCCTTCAAATGGCATTTTACACCCAGCCTATACGCGCACAAAATCCAATTATTCAGACGATTTATACGGCCGACCCGGCTCCAATGGTGCATGGGGATACCGTTTATTTGTACACCAGCCGCGATGAGGATAACTCGACTTGGTTCACGATGAAAGAATGGAGGTGTTATTCCTCTACGGACATGGTGAACTGGACAGATAAGGGGTCTCCGCTCTCTTTGAAAGATTTTAGCTGGGCAAAGAAGGATGCCTGGGCCGGCCAGTGTATAGCCCGGAATGGTAAGTTTTACTTCTACGTGCCTATGCAGCATGAAACGATGGGCATGTCTATAGGAGTGGCTGTATCGGATAGTCCGGCAGGTCCTTTTAAGGATCCTATAGGTAAACCACTTGTCCACAGCGGTAATGGAGATATCGACCCAACGGTTTTCATCGATTCAGACGGACAGGCGTACTTATACTGGGGAAATCCTTATCTGAAGTATGTGAAGCTCAACGAAGATATGATCTCTTACTCGGGAGATGTTGTAACTGTACCTCTCAATAAAGAGGGCTTCCATGTGCGTTACAAGGATACCGACAAAAGGCCCTCGGCATATGAGGAAGGTCCGTGGTTTTATAAACGTAAGGATCTCTACTATATGCTGTATGCTGCTGGAGGTGTGCCGGAGCATCTGGCTTATTCTACGAGCAGTGGACCCACAGGTCCCTGGGTATATCGTGATACCATCATGCCTGTTATCACCAAAGGTGGAGCATTTACCAATCACCCGGGCACTATCGACTTTAAAGGAAAATCCTATTTATTTTATCATAACGGTGCATTGCCGGGAGGCGGAGGGTTTAACCGCTCGGTATGCGTTGAAGAATTTAAATACAATAACGACGGCACTATCCCAAGAATCGCGAATACGGTAGAGGGAGTACGTCCCGCGGGAAATATGAATCCGTATCAGCGTCAGGAGGCAGAAACGATTGCCTGGACCGGCGGTGTGGAGACGGCTCGTAGTGTGGAAGCTGGCGGCATCTATGTTACGGATATCGGCGATGGAGATTATATCAAGGTGAGGAGTGTCGATTTCAGGAAAGGAGCCAGGCGTTTTGATGCAAGTGTGGCTTCACAAAGCGGGGGAGTAATCGAAGTTCGGCTAAATAGTCCCGACGGCTTGCTGTTGGGTAGCTGTCAGGTGCCGAATACAGGGGGAGATCAGGTTTGGAAAACCGTATCGGCCAAAGTGAAACCGGAAAAGGGAATACACGATGTTTATTTTGTGTTCAAGGGGGGAGGCAAGCTATTCAATTTTAATTGGTGGAAGTTTAATAAATAATGATCCTACCGTGAAGCGCCTCTTAATTGTTTTTCTACTCTACGCATCGGCAGGCTGGGCCCAGAATCCGATCATACAGACGAAATATACTGCTGACCCTGCACCGCTGGTTTACCGTGATACGGTTTTTCTCTACACCAGCCATGATGAAGACGATTCGCCCCCGGGTCAGGGAAGGTTTCTGATGCGTGATTGGCTTTGTTATACATCTACTGACATGGTCAATTGGACTGATCGCGGTACGGTGGCCTCACTGAGGAACTTCAAATGGGCCGACAAGGCTCTCACGGGCTGGGGAGGTTTCGAGAATGGCGCCTGGGCACCGCAGACAATTGAGCGTGATGGCAAGTTCTATATGTATTGTCCGGTTCAGGGACGTGGAATAGGTGTACTTGTAGCCGACAATCCTCTGGGTCCTTTTATTGACCCGCTGGGCAAGCCCTTAATTGGCGACCAATATGACAGCATTGACCCGAGTGTCTTCGTTGATGATGACGGGCAGGCTTATCTATACTGGGGGAACCCGAATCTCTGGTATGTGAAACTGAATAAGGATATGATTTCCTTATCAGGTGAAATCATTAAAGACTCCTCTTTTGCGAAAGTAAAAGATCAGCAGGATCCCTTTCACTATCAGGAAGGTCCCTGGGCATATAAACGAAATGGAAAGTATTATATGGCGTATGCCTCTACATGCTGTCCGGAAGGTATCGGCTATGCGATGAGTGACAGTCCTGTCGGACCCTGGACATACAAGGCTTATATTATGCGCCCTAATAAGAAATCCACAGGCAACCATCCGGGGATCATTGACTTTAAAGGTAAGTCCTATGTATTCGGATTCAACTTCCGCCTGAACTTCATGATTACGGATAAGCACCATGAGAGACGTTCAGTATGTGTTGCCGAGCTTCACTATAATGAGGATGGAACTATTCAAGAGTTGCCTTGGTGGACAGAGGAAGGCCTTCAGGAACCCGGATCAATTGACCCACGTGCAATCAATCAGGCTGAGACAATTGCCTGGTCTTCCGGTGTGAAGACCCTGAAGGATTCTTTAGGGGCAGGCATGTACGTGACCCGGATAAGTAACGGCGACTACATCAAAGTGAAAGGTGTGGACTTTAGCAAAAGTATCAAATCTTTTCAGGCCAATGTAGCATCGACGTCAGGTGGTTCTATAGAAATCCGTTTAGACAGCCTGGGTGGGAAGGTCCTGGGAGTTTGCGATATCAAGTCTACCGGAGGATCACTGAAGTGGAAAACGGTAGCAACAAAGACAGGAAAGGCCGCTGGTAGACATGATGTCTTTTTTGTATTCAAAGGTGGTGATGGAGATGATCTGTTCCATTTCAATTGGTGGAGATTTAACTAAAGACATGATTATAAAAAACGAAAATTTTCTTTCGCTGGCATGCTTCTTCATGCTGCTGGCGCTATGTACAACTCAAGCGCCTGTAGCTGCTCAGACAGCTCAAACGGTATGGCTTGATCAGTTGGACCTCAGTGCCGCTACGCAGGGTTATGGTGTTCCGAAAAGCAACAGGACTGTTGACGGTAATGTCATGACAATTGCCGGGAAGAAATTCGAACGGGGCTTCGGAACCCATGCTGAAAGTTCCCTTATCATTCAGCTGGATGGAAAGGTGAAGTCGTTTTCTGCTTCCGTAGGTGTTGATGATGAAATGAAAGATCATGAGCCTGCAGTTGAATTTCTGGTGTATGGCGATGGAAAGAAGCTCTGGTCTAGCGGCGTTATGCGATTGGGCGATGCAGCCCGGGAATGTTCCGTATCGCTGGCCGGTATCCAGCGTGTTGAACTCGTTGTGGCTGATGGCGGCAACGGGAATTACTATGATCATGCGAACTGGGCAGATGCCAGGTTTCTGACAGATGGGTTGCAAACACTAGCTACTTTTAACCCGGTATCGAGTGAGTCTTATATTTTAACGCCGGCAGCTCCGGCTACGCCAAGAATCAATGGAGCAAGAGTTTTTGGTGTGCGGCCGGGTTCTCCCTTTCAGTTTCGTATAGCGGCCTCTGGCGACCGGCCTATGACCTTTGCTGTGAGTAGCTTACCGAAGGGCTTGCAGATAGATACCAGGACGGGGGTAATTACAGGTAAGCTTGAGAAAGCAGGGACCTTCATTGTCAGCTTAAAAGCTAAGAATGCGAAAGGTGCTGCAGAGCGGAAGCTGCGGATCGTTTGTGGTGACCAGATTGCTCTGACACCTCCTATGGGATGGAACAGCTGGAACTGCTTTGCAGGAGAAGTCTCGGCCGAGAAGGTGAAAAGGGCGGCTGAAGCTATGGTGAAAAGCGGACTTGTTAATCATGGCTGGACCTATATCAATATTGATGATTTCTGGCAGCATAACCGTGATTCAAAGGATCCGGCATTACAGGGGAAATTACGCGATGAGGCGGGAAATATCCTCCCTAACGCACGCTTTGGTGATATGAAAGCACTTGCCGACGAAGTGCATGGTATGGGTTTGAAGATCGGACTTTATTCGAGTCCTGGTCCCTGGACTTGTGGGGGTTGTGTAGGTAGCTATGGATTTGAAAAACAGGACGCGGAAAGTTATGCAAAATGGGGTTTTGACTACCTGAAATATGATTGGTGCAGTTACGGTGGGGTAATAAATGGAATGGCTGGTAATGATCCCTATAAGGTTGGGTCGCTGTCGTATGCCGGGGGAAATGAACTCGCAACTGCCATGAAGCCATTTAAGCTGATGGGCGACTACCTGCGTGAGCAACCGAGGGATATTGTGTATAGCCTTTGCCAGTACGGAATGTCGGATGTATGGAAATGGGGCAATTCAGTTGGTGGCCAAACCTGGCGCACGACGAACGACATAACTGATACCTGGACAAGTGTGAAAAATATTGCATTGGCGCAGGATCAATCGGCCGCCTGGGCAAAGCCGGGAAGCTGGAATGATCCGGATATGTTGGTGGTGGGCATCGTCGGATGGGGAAATCCACATCCGAGTAAGCTGAAACCCGACGAGCAATATCTTCATTTTAGTCTGTGGAGCCTGTTTTCGGCACCTTTGCTGATTGGCTGTGATATGGAAAAGTTAGATGCATTCACTTTAAATCTCCTGACCAATGACGAGGTAATTGCGATCAACCAGGATCCCCTGGGCAAACAAGCTACCTGTGTTCAGACAATCGGCGACTTGCGTATTTACGTCAAGGAACTGGAAGATGGCAGCCGTGCCGTTGGGTTCTGCAATTTTGGGCTTGAGAAGGTTGATATAGATTACAAGGACCTGCAGAAATTGGGAATTACAGGCAAGCAACAGGTCAGGGACCTTTGGAGACAACAGGATGTCGCCACGGTCCAGGCGGGAGCATCCTTCCGCGTGAAGGTGCCAGTGCATGGAGTAGCGTTGTATAAATTTAAAAATCTTTAAAAATGAGCCGTTTCAATAGTTTTTCTGGTTTTTTCAACACCCTGACGCTCGTCTGGAGTTTGACGATGGGCTTGTCGCTGGGGGCTCTTCAGTCCTTCGGGCAAACAGTAGAGGTTCAGTCGCCCAATAAGAACGTGGTAGTGCGTCTTTACTCCACAAATGAAGGTGCCGGACAGAAATGGCATTTGAAGACGAGCTATGCCGGAGAAGGAAAGCAGACGGAGGTAATTCCGGAAATCAGTTTGGGTTTGAAGAGAAGTGACCAGGACTTTTCTGCGGGACTTCGGTTCCTCAAAAAGAATAGTGAAAAGCTGATAACCGAAAAGTACAGTGCACTTCACGGAAAAAGTTTGGAGCGCAGTAATTCCGCCAATGAAGTTGTGGTGACTTTTGAAAGTGCCCGAAAAACAAAAATGAACGTGATCATCCGTGCTTACAATGATGGTATGGCGTTTCGTTATGAATTTCCAGGCAAAGGCGGAAGCTTTGTAATGGAGGATGAGCTTACATCTTATACGATCCCTCAGGCGACAAAGCGCTGGATGGAGAAATGGAACCCGGCGAATGAAGGATTGTACACGGCGATGAGCGATAGTACCATTCAGAAGCAGGACTGGTGTTACCCGGCTCTTTTCCAGACACAGGACGCATCCTGCTGGTACTTGCTTCATGAGGCAGATCTGGACAGGACTTATTGCGGAACGAAGTTGAACAACAAGGCGGAGGCGAATAAGTACAAGCTCACATTCCCCGACCAGGGCGATGGCCGCGGGCAGGGAGCTTCCAAACCGACCATCTCACTTCCGTGGAAATCACCATGGAGAGTGGTCATAATGGGCAGTTTGCAGGATATCGTGGCATCTACACTCGTGGATGATATTTCGACGCCATCTGTAGTGAAGAACACCAGCTGGATCAAGCCTGGAAAAGTATCATGGAACTACTGGTCGAGCAATCACGGTACAAAGGACTATAAAATAGTGACCGACTTCGCTGATCTCGCGGCAGAGATGAATTGGCCTTATACGTTATTGGATTGGGAATGGGACTCGATGACGAACGGTGGGAATGTGGAAGATGCGGCCAAGTATATCCTGTCAAAAGGAGTGAAGCCACTGATATGGTATAACTCAGGGGGAGATCATACCTGGGTACCGTCGACACCCAAAGACCGGATGCTTACTCATGAAAATAGGGTTGCTGAATTTAGCAAGCTGAAGAAGATGGGTTTCGTTGGGGTTAAGATCGACTTCTTTGAGAGTGAAAAGCAGGATATGATCAAGTATTATCTGGATATCCTGGATGATGCTGCCAAATACGAAATCATGGTTTATTTTCATGGCTGCCTGGTGCCACGTGGTTGGGCGAGAACATATCCACATTTGATGACCTATGAGGGCGTGCGCGGTGCTGAGTGGTATAACAACGGCCCTCAGTTTACGTATTCCGCACCGGAACACAATACCATCCTTCCTTTTACGAGGAATGTGGTGGGTGCAATGGACTACACCCCTGTCACCTTTACAAACTCTCAGTTCCCGCATATCACCTCTTACGGACATGAGCTGGCATTAAGCGTATTGTTTGAATCAGCATTGCAGCATCTGGCAGATCGGCCAGATGGATATCGTCAGCTACCTGAAAATGTAAAGTCTTTCCTGAAAGTGGTTCCCGTTAAGTGGGATGAAACGCGCTTACTGAGTGGTTTCCCCGGCAAAGATGTGACGATGGCGAGAAGGGACGGAAATGTATGGTATATCGGCGGAATCAATGCTGAGATGAAGGAAAAAGATCAGAAGGTTACGTTTCCTTTTCTCAAAGAAGGTCTCAAGTATTCTTTGCAACTAATAGCTGACGGCGAGCATGACAAAGTGTTTTCGTATAAAACTATCGAAGTGGACAGGTCAACTTCCGTAGATATCAAGATGCTCCGCCGTGGTGGATTTGCAGCCACGCTTACACCCGTTAACTGATCAATCTACAAACAGCTTTTACCATGAGATCAACTGTTTTGTCTCTGCTATTGTTAGTTCCAGCACTCGTATTTGGTCAAAGCTATAAGCGTTATGAGCGAAAAACAGACCGCTTATCTATCGGGTTGACAGAGGGCATTCTGGATCTTATTCCACTGTCCGAGCGGGTGGTCAGGGTTCGGTGGATAAAAGCAGGTGTTGGCGAGGAGCGGGAATTCGTTTTCGAACGTAAGACCGCGACTCCAAAATTCAAGCATCTTGAAACTCCGTCTCAGCTCAGGCTGCAGATGCCAATGTTGACAGTTGTATTCAATAAGAGTACCGGAAGTCTGGATTTCTTAAATAAAGAAGGGAAGATTTTTCTCAGTGAAAAGGCAGGGAGCAGGAAACTGAGTCCTGATAAAATCAACGGAGAGGCATGTTATGTGGCGGAGCAAAGTTTTAGCTCGCCGGAAGATGAACACCTATTAGGTCTCGGACAGTTTCAGGATGGTAATTTCAACCTGAGGAATGTAAGCCGGAAGCTGACTCAGGTGAATTCTCAAATTGCGATTCCTTTTCTATACTCCAGTCGGAATTATGGAATTCTGTGGCATCAGTATGGTCTGACATACTTCAATCCTGCCGACCAGGAAGTATCGCTGGTGAAAGATGAAAGAGCGGCCGGAAGTATGGGGGATGTAGAAGTAACTACAACCTCGGGCACACAACGAGTTTTGCAGCAGCAGTCGGTTTATAACGGGAAGTTCAGTCTGGACCGCGATGGCGAGTATTCGATCATGCTCGATTTGGGAAATATGGACAACCGTCACCTGGTCATTATTGATGGTGTAGCTCAGATTGACCAGTCGAACCTCTGGCTTCCTCCTTCGGCCGGAAAGCTTGTGCACCTGAAAGCAGGAGAGCACATCGTTCAGATTGTTTGCAAAGCAACGAATACACCTAAGTTTTCCTGGAAGCAGGCGGAAGATGTTACTACGTTCCGTTCGCCGCATGCCAGATCGCTGGACTATGTGGTATTTTCAGGGAACGATGCGGATGAGATAATAGGGAGCTACCGGGAATTGACAGGTCCTGTGCCGATGCTGCCCTTGTGGGCTTTTGGATATTGGCAATGCAGGGAGCGATACACCTCTGGAACTCACCTGGTGGAGACCGTCAAGGAATTCCGAAAAAGGAATCTTCCTATGGATGTTATTGTACAGGACTGGCAATACTGGGGAAAATACGGCTGGGGAGTACCGAAGTTTGATGAGACACATTATCCGGAGCCTGAAAAATTCATCAAAGAGCTTCACAACCTGAATGCGCGGTTTTCAATATCGGTTTGGGAGAATATTGATAAGAAATCGGAAATAGCTCAGGAGTATATACAAAAGAACCTTTACATCCCCAATAGTCCCTGGATCGATATTTATAATCCAGAGGCTCAAAAGACGCATTGGGATGTTCTGAATAAAAATCTGTTCAGTCTTGGGGTAGACTCCTGGTGGATGGATGCCACTGAACCGGAAAATGATGCGCTGGCAGGTAAAACAACACATTTCGGATCCGGCGATTTTTATAGGTTAACTTATCCACTCTTTGTGAGCAAGGCGGTTTACGAAGGTCAGCGCAAGACCGATCCTGGTAAGCGGGTGGCGATACTTACCCGGTCGGCCTTTTCAGGTCAGCAACGGTATGGGACTATTAACTGGTCTGGAGATATTGGTTGGAACTGGGATACGTTCAAGCGGCAAATTGTGGCCGGGCTCAACTTTAACATGACAGGCATGCCTTATTGGACAACTGATATCGGAGGCTTTTTCCGGCCCGGACAGGCGCAATACACGGACGAGAAGTATCACGATATATTGGTCCGCTGGTTTCAGTGGGGAGCTTTCAACCCCATATTTAGAATGCATGGATACCAGTCGGAAACGGAGCCATGGAAATATGGTGAAAAGGTGGAGAATGCGATGAGGAAGATGATGAACCTGCGTTACAGGTTGATGCCTTATACTTATTCTGCCGCGTGGCAGGTGTCTAAAAATGGCTCTACGATTATGCGTCCGCTGGTAATGGACTTCCAGAACGACCCGAAAGCGGTAGAGCAAGGGTATGAGTATATGTTTGGAAAGTCGATGTTAATTGCTCCGGTAACTGAAGCCGGGATGCGGGAGTGGGATGTGTATTTGCCAAAAGCATCCGGATGGTATGACCTGTGGACCGGGAAATCATTCAGTGGTGGACAAGTGGTCAAAGCGGATGCGTCAGGAGACAAGATTCCGGTTTTTGTAAAGGGAGGGTCTATCATCCCCTTCGGGAGGGTGATGCAGCATACAGCAGAACATGCTGCCGATAGTCTTGAGATTCGCGTTTATGAAGGAGCGGATGGTAGTTTCCAGCTCTACGAAGACGAAGGCGACAATTATAATTACGAAAAAGGGGAGTACACGCTGATTCCTTTTAAATGGAAGCAGGCAACCAGGACTCTTGAGATCGGTGCTCTCCAGGGTGCGTATGTAAACTGCTTAAAAGACCGGGTATTCAGAGTGGTACTGGTGAAAGAAGGCATAGGGATTGACACTACGGGAAATCCTATTGCCACGACAATAGCCTACAAAGGAAAAGGTATATCCATAAAATTATCATTATAAACCCTAATAACTATGAAAGTAAAGTTCCTGCTGGCAGCCTTGTCCTTGTGTGCAGTCTGCACCGTAAAGGCTCAGAACCCAATTATTAAGCACATTTTTACCGCTGATCCGGCACCAATTGTGCACAAAGGTACCGTGTATCTATATACCGGTCATGACACTGCATCTGTTGAGGCTACCAATTACAAAATGCCCGACTGGCATGTTTTTTCTTCCAAAGATATGGTCAACTGGAAAGACCATGGCACTCTGCTTTCTCCAAAGACCTTTTCCTGGGCGACAGGTGACGCCTATGCAGCACAGTGTATTGAACGGGACGGGAAGTTTTACTGGTTCGTTTCCACGTTTCATAAGAACAATGCAGAAAGTAAAGGAGGAGCGGCAATTGGTGTAGCTGTTGCAGACAGTCCTATCGGACCGTTTAAGGATGCTATCGGAAAGGCACTTGTTGTGAACGAGATGACCAAGGATTTGCCACATGCCTGGGACGATATTGATCCGACCGTATTGATTGATGATGACGGTCAGGCCTATATGTACTGGGGTAACGGAAGCCTTAAATGGGTGAAGCTGAAAAAGAACATGATCGAGATGGATGGTCCGATTACAACGCTTAAGCCTAAAAACTACATTGAGGGTCCATGGGTTTATAAGCGTAAAGGCCTGTACTACCTGGTATATGCAAGCGCCGGAACAAAGCCCGAGATGATCGAATATTGCACAGCTACAAGTCCTACAGGACCGTGGACCTACCGTGGTATTATCCAGGAAAATGTGCCGAATAGCTTTACCACACATCCGGGTATTTTAGATTTCAAAGGAAAATCGTACTTTTTCTATCACAATGGTGCGTTGCCGACAGGAGGCAGCTACAGACGTTCTATTTGTATAGATTATATGTATTACAATGAAGATGGTACGATCCAGAAGATTGTGCAGACCAAGGAGGGGGTTGCAGCAGTAAAGTAGTTTTACATAATTCTTTTCACGTGCCTGGTTTGTTGCTTTGAATAAGCTCAACAACCAGGCATAGTATTTTCTGGGCAATAGTGAACTTTCAGACCTGATCGCGAAGTGAATTTTTCAGGTAAAAAAGTGGGCGTTAAGTTCTAAGCTGTTATATTTACGGGGACTTAACTGATATGAACCTACTTATAACCCGCATATTCATCTGCATTTTGCTGTGCGCAGGCTCTGTGCAGCAGCTTTCTGCTCAGCAAAAAAAACTCACTTTATGGTATAATAAACCAGCCGCCGAATGGACGGAAGCGCTACCAGTGGGTAACGGAATGCTTGGAGCAATGATTTTCGGAGGGCCGACCAACGAGTTGTTGCAGTTAAACGAGGCGACTTTCTGGAGTGGTGGGCCAGTGAGATCAGCCGTAAATCAAGATGCTCCAGCCTATTTGCCAAAGGTGCGGGAAGCGCTTTTTAAGAGTGATTATCAGGAAGCAAACAAGCTTGTCAAGAATATACAGGGTGTTTATAGCCAGGCGTATATGCCATTGGCTGATTTGCGAATTCAGCAAAATTCGGAGAACGAAGTGAAGGTTGAAGACTACCGCAGGGATCTGTCTCTGTCAAACAGCGTCGCCTCTGTGGAATTCAAAGCCAATGGAGTGAGGTACAGGCGGGAAATCATCGCCTCGGCTCCCGGTAAGGCAATTGTTATCCGTTTTACGGCTGACAAACCAGCAAGCATCAGTTTTCGGGCAGCTTTAAGCAGTCAGGTACAATACACTATTATGCCAGACGGCTCAAATGGGCTTTTGCTGAAGGCGAAGGCTCCGTCCCACGCAGATCCGAACTATGTAAATTACAATAAGGAGGCTGTTCGATATCAAAATGACGAAAATTGTCGAGGAATGCGTGCTGCGGTGCAGATTAAGGCTGTGCATAAGGGAGGGGCGAGCCGTTCCGATACGGCTGGGCTTTCTGTTGATCATGCCGATGAAGTGCTGCTTTTTGTTACTGCCGCTACCAGCTTCAATGGTTTTGATAAGTGTCCCGTCTCTGAAGGGAAAGATGAACTAAAAACCAGCATGGCTAACCAGCGTGCTGTGGTTAAATCAAGCTGGAACAAGCTGTTGTCGGCGCATCTTGCTGATTATACGCGCTATTTTAATCGCGTAAAGCTGGATCTGGGATCAGCTGAGGAAGCTGAGACCGCGAAATTGCCTACTAACGAGCGGCTGATTGCTTTCAGTCGTGGGGCTAAAGATCTGAGTTTTGAGACATTGCTTTATCAGTATGGACGTTATCTGCTCATCAGCTCCTCGCGGCCCGGGGGACCTCCAGCGAACCTGCAAGGGATCTGGAATAATTCAGTAAGACCACCCTGGAGTTCCAATTATACCATCAATATCAATGCTCAGATGAACTATTGGCCGGCTGCGATAACCAATCTGGAAGAAATGGAGTATCCTTTCCTGACTTTTATAAAAGATCAGCTTCCAGTGAACGGCAGGAAAACGGCTAAGGAGTTTTATAACCTGGGCGGTTGGGTAGCTCATCATAATTCAGATATCTGGGCACTCAGTAATCCGGTAGGTGACCTTGGTAAGGGCGACCCCAAATGGGCCAACTGGTATATGGGCGCTCCCTGGTTGAGTCGCCATCTCTACGAGCATTATCGTTTTACCCGGGACGAAAAGTTTTTGAGAGAGGCGTATCCGGTATTAAAGAGCGCTGCGGAGTTTCTTGTGGCGTTTCTGGTAGAAGATAAGAACGGCTACCTCGTAACGGCTCCGTCGTTCTCACCGGAGAACGACTATTATGATGATAATGGCAAGCAGGCAAACACAAGTATTGCGACGACGATGGACATGTCGATCATACGCGATCATTTCAGAAATTGTATTGAGGCTGCTGAGGTGCTGAATACGGATAAAGAATTCAGTAATCTGCTCAGAGCGAAGGTGGCGAAGCTTTTTCCGCTTCAGATAGGCAAGAAAGGAAATCTGCAGGAGTGGTATAAGGATTGGGAAGACGTTGATCCGCACCATAGGCATGTGAGTCATCTCTATGGTCTGCATCCGGGTAGGGAGATTTCGCCGATCACTACCCCTGACTTTGCGGCAGCCAGTAAGAAAACATTGGAGTTGCGGGGAGATGAAGGTACGGGATGGAGCCTTGCCTGGAAAATCAACTTCTGGGCACGCTTACTGGATGGAGACCATGCGTACAAGCTGGTACGCGATCTAATGCGTGATCTTAGTGTTTCGAAGGGGGGAGGGCTTTACCCCAACCTGTTCGATGCACATCCGCCTTTTCAGATCGACGGCAACTTTGGTGGCACATCTGGAATGACTGAAATGCTGCTGCAAAGTCATATGGGAGATTTACATCTGCTTCCCGCACTACCGGGCGCTTGGGAAGAGGGAAGCGTTTCCGGTTTGAAGGCGCGGGGTGCATTCACCGTGGATATGCAGTGGAAAAACGGGCAGTTAAGCAAGGCTTTGGTGAAATCAGAAAAAGGAGGCCCCTGCGTGATCCGGACCAGTATTCCGGTTTCTGTGGAGGGGAGTAATGCCCGGGCTGTAAAAGCAGGGAACTGGTACGTGACCACAATTCAGACCCGGCCAGGCGGTATTTACAAGGTGACCGGCAGCTTGTGATTAGGGAGATATGCGGAGTTTTCGATCAGCGATTTGCAGGTTAATTCGTAACTTGGAAGCCGTAACCGATTAAAACTAAAAAGTATGAAAACTTCCCATTTAGCTTTTGCCAGTTCATTACTAATCTTTTTCTATGCTTGTGGTTCAGGAAATAACACTCCATCTGCAGGTAATCAGCCGGACAAGGATGTGATAGAGAGCACGCAATGTTATGTTGCTGCTTCGGGAGCAGATACAGCCTATCTGGACCTTGAGAACCGGAGTGGAGGAAAGGTGACCGGCAAGCTTCAGATTAACTATTCAGAGAAGCCAGACAACAACGGAACAATCGAGGGTGAATTCAAGGGGGATACCTTGTATGTGAACTATACATTCACAACTGGTGAAAACAAGACAGTATTTAAAAATCCTCTGGCATTTTTAAAAGACAGCACCAGGCTCGAATTAGGAGTAGGGGAGATCGAGTCTTATCTCGGTAAGTCGTATTTTAAAAAAGGTACCAAGATTGATTTTGCAAGCGGCAGGTTTAAGTTTGACAGTGTGACGTGCAAAGATTAATAGAAGTACAGGACGCCTGAACAGGCGAAGTGGCGTGTTGGCTGGACGTGTCGAAAAGTGAAAACGCCTCGTATACTATTAAAAAGGGGTAAATTTGTTCCCTTAACATTTTTACCCTAAATATAACGATTGTTTTCCGTCCCTATTAGGTGATCCTTATACCTTTACCAATGTGAAGGTTGTCGATCTGACGTGAGGTAGCCCGCTAACCAAGATTTTAGATAAGCAACTTACAAGAACATGATTGATTTGGAACGTTTCCTGTCAGGTTCGACCAATCAAGTTAACCGATTAATTAAGTAGTACTATGCAAACCAATTTTGAACTAATCACTAATCATTTATGAGACGATTTCTATTAAATCCCTATCGTAAGGAATGGGTACTAACCGTATTTTCCTTGCTTTTCTTCTTATCCACTTTTGCCCAGACCAAGTCTATAAGTGGAACCGTTTTAGATGATATGAACCAGCCTTTACCAGGGGCATCGGTGAAAGCGAAATCAGGATCAGGTTCAGCGTCAACGGACGTGAATGGAAAATTCAAGTTGAATGTTCAGGCGAATGAACAAGCGCTTGTGATATCATTTGTGGGTTTCAACACCCAGGAAGTTCGCATCGCCGGGCAAACCAATGTTACCGTTAAGATGGCGGCAGACAGTAAGGTGCTGGAAGATGTCGTTGTAATCGGATACGGTACTCAGCGTGCTGAGGCGGTAACAGGTTCAGTTGCTTCCATCCGTGGAGAGGCTGTTCGTGACGTGCCTGCTGCAAACATCTCTCAAGCACTGCAGGGTCGTTTACCAGGTGTGGAGTTCTCTCAAACATCATCACAACCGGGAGCCGCGATGCAGATCCGTATCCGTGGAACGAGATCTCTTACCGCTAGTAATGATCCCCTGGTAGTTTTGGATGGGATTCCTTTTGCTGGGTCGATTGGAGATATTAATCCCAATGACATCAAGAGTATAGATATCCTGAAAGATGCTTCTGCAACGGCTATCTATGGTTCTCGTGGTGCAAACGGGGTTATCTTAGTTACCACAAATAAGGGAACTACAGGACAGGCTGCAAAGCTTAGTTATAATGCTTTCACAGGTCCTAAAACTCTCTTTTCTAAATTTCCTATGATGAACGGTCCCGAGTTTGCAGCTCTCCGGAAAGCAGCCGGGCAGTATACGAACTCATTAGATGAGTCTGATGATGTGGATACTGACTGGCAAGACCTGCTTTACAGAACAGGGATAATGATGAGTCATGATGTGGGTGTTTCGGGAGGAACTGAACAAGGAAGCTATAATTTCAATGTTGGGTACCTGGAAGATGAGGGCGTAGTCCCTACTCAACAATACAGACGCTTTTCTTTGAGAGGTAGTCTGGATCAAAATGTAGGAAAGCATTTTCGCGTAGGCTTTAATACTAACAACAACTTCAATATTACAGATGGATCAAACGTCGGACTGTATGGAGCTTTGAGCGCTTCGCCGATCGCCAATCCTTACAATGAAGATGGTACCTGGAAAAGAACGATCAGAATGCCCTTGGATGAGCAGTGGAGTTACAATCGCGACTTAGTAGAAGATTTAAAAGATACTTGGTTGAGCCAGACAAGAGCATTTGGTTCGTATAACACAATCTATGGTGAGGTAAAAATCCCTGGTGTAGAAGGTTTAAAATATCGTGCCAACGTTGGCTTGAACTACCGTCAGCGAAATGATGGAAGTTTTACTGGACGTGGAGTGACTGCCGTAAACGCTACAACACCATCTACCGCATCCATCAGCAATTCACTTACCACTGATTGGACGATGGAGAACTTGCTTACCTACGACCGTACGTTCGCAGAAAAACATCAGATCAATGCAGTCGGTCTATATTCTTTAGGCGAGAGCAGGTTTAACAGATCAGCAACATCAGCTCGAGATATTCAGAACGAGGCGTTCCAATTCTATAATATCGGGAGTGCTGCCGGTGAAATTACTGTCCGGCCAGAGCCGAATGATTACAGGGTGAGTGGTCTGATGTCCTGGATGGGACGTGTGATGTATTCATATGACAATCGCTATATGATCTCCGCTACCGTTCGCTCTGATGGCTCGTCACGACTAGCACCTGGTCACAAGTGGCATACTTATCCGGCAATTTCCGTTGGGTGGAATGTATCTAAAGAATCATTTATGGAAAGTGTTCCCGCAATCACTTCGCTGAAACTACGTGCAGGTTATGGACAAACATCCAATCAGGCGGTTAATGAGTATGCGACATTGGGTCGTTTAGCAACACGCCCTTATAACTTCGGCGATGCTTATTCAACAGGTTTTTGGGCAAGTGAAGCGCCAAATCCAGAATTGGGTTGGGAGTATTCGGAGACGACGAACTATGGAATTGACTTCGGGCTCTTCAATAACAGGCTTTCAGGTACTGTTGAATATTATAAGACCAACACTACGGATTTGCTTATGCGTCTCGGCTTACCTGCGACCTCTGGCGTGGAAAGTATTACCGCAAACATTGGTAAGACACAGAACAAAGGGATCGAGCTTTCCCTCAATGGTGTGATCCTTGAAGATGTAAATGGTTGGACTTGGGAAGCTGGAGTGAACGTGTATGCGAACAGGAATAAGATTGTCTCGTTAGCATCCAATCAAACACAGGATCGTGAGAATTGGTGGTTCGTAGGAAAGCCGATTGACGTTATATATGATTATGAGAAAGTGGGGCTGTGGCAAGAAGGGGATCCAAATAGAAACATTCTTGAGCCGGGAGGTAACGTTGGTATGATCAAGGTGAAATATACTGGTGAATACAAAGAAGATGGAACACCTGTGAGAGCAATCGGTCCTGACGATATGCAAGTAATGAGTATCGAACCCAAGTTTCAAGGAGGTTTTAATACTCGGGTTGCTTACAAAGGATTTGACTTTAGTGCTGTTGCAGCCTTCAAAAACGGGGGGATTTTAAATAGTACACTATATTCATCTTCAGGTTACCTGAATATGCTGAGTGGTCGCAGAGGCAACGTAAAAGTAGATTACTGGACCCCTGAGAATACAGACGCTAAATATCCTAAGCCAGGGGGGATCGCGAGTGGTGATAACCCAAGATATGGCAGTACACTGGGCTACTTTAGTGCGTCATATTTAAAGATTCGTACTTTATCTCTTGGATATAACGTAAGTCAAAATGCGCTGAAAAGCATAGGAGTAGACAGGTTAAGAGTTTATTTTACTGCTCAGAACCCGTTTGTTCTCTTCTCGCCTTATCATAAAGAGTCGGGTATGGATCCAGAAACAAACTCTTATGGAAATGAAAATGCGGCAGTAGCCTATTCCCAAGCACTACGTCGTTTGACTACGATAGGCACAAACGCACCGGCGACACGTAGCTATCTTCTTGGTGTTAATTTAACCTTCTAAGACAAGTAAACATGAAACGTATACATATAAAAGCATTCGTGGGAGCTGCATTGCTCTCAATATTTTCCCCCGGCTGTAAGGATATTCTTGAGGAGCAGCCACGTAGTATTTTTGAGCCAGGGTATTTTAAAACCGAGAATGGTGTTAATGGCGGGCTGACATCCTTGTACGCACATCTGCGGTACATTTATGGACAGGCTTATTACTATAATACCACTCTTACCGGTACTGATGAAGTTACCTATGGTCAAAGTGCTGATCAAAACTTCAAGGTGATGGATTTATCCGGCGTTGGCGATATTACAGCGACCGACAGCAGGGCGGATGCTATATGGGGCCCGGCTTTCGCTAACATTAATACTGCAAGTGGTATTATAGAAAATGCGAGCGCTGTAGGGATTTCAGATGCGCTGATTGCAGAAGCACGGTTCTTTAGAGCCTTTGATTACTTCCTTCTGGTGCAGACTTTTGGTGGAGTGCCTCTGGACCTGGGATCTGGGGAGTTGAAGTTTAATATTTCAGCTTCAAGAACCTCCCGTCGGAATACCGTTCCTGAAGTTTATACAAAAGCAGTGTTTCCCGACTTGTTGAAGGCAATAAATGATTTGCCACAAAGTCCGCGGGTAACCGGAGGAGCGACGAAAACTCTTGCCCGTTTATATTTGGCTAAAGCATATCTTACCTATGGATGGTGGCTGCAAAACCCAAATAATATTCCAACTTATCCGGAAACTCCGAGAACGGACCCAGACGGGCATGATGCTCAATGGTATTTTCAGCAGGCATATGATGTAGCTATAGCCGGTATTGATAACCCGGGGCCTTACAAGCTACAGCAGACATACTATGACGTCAACTTAGCACAGAATGATCGTAATAGTGAAATTATGTTGTATGCAGATCATACTGAAAAAAGTGAATTCTACAATGGAAGTAGTCTAACCTACGCGAATGGTGGTGCACCAGATAACTTCGCTGGTTGGATGATGACCTGGAACTATACTGATATCAGGGGTGCAACCACTGCTGACTGGAAAACGGTAATCAGCACCGTGCAACGTGAAGCATCACAGGCTCTAGGACGTCCCTGGACACGTATGAGCCCTACGATTGGTGCTATAACCAATACCTTTACTGATAAAGCCGCTGACTCGCGTTATGATGGTACTTTCACCACTGTTTACCGTGGCAACTGGCCTAAGGGCGGGCTGACAGCTCCTTTTGTTTATAACGCGAACAATCTTCAGGTTATGCCGGGAGAACCAATTCTTACGTTTCTTAACGAAGAGCCCGCTACTGCAATCGATTATTCAAATACTACCTTCAAAAGTAATATCGGCGCAGGGGTATTGCCAGGCAGAGCAGACTTTGTGATATCACCACGTGGCATCAGCAGGATCGTTTATCCAGGCTTATGGAAACTTGGACCTTATCGTACAGATAATGCCGGAGGATTAGGTCAGCCTAATGCTGCAAGTACAAGACCTTTCAATGTCGCCAAGTTTTCTGAGCTTTATTTCATAGCGGCAGAAGCTGCTGTAAAAGGCGCAAACACTCAAGCAGGAAAGACTGCGCGAGATCTAATCAACGTTATTCGTGGTCGCGCAGGGAAATGGCGTTGGGACAATAATGGTAATAGAGCAAGGGTTGAGGATAACAGTGCTGCATTAACCGCAGCTACGCCTGCCACCATTACCGTTAATTATATTCTGGCTGAGCGCTCACGTGAATACTTCGGCGAAGGCTACCGCTGGTATGATCTGATACGTACGCAAAAGTGGAATGAACTTGCTTCAACCTATCAAATTTGCGGACCTGCTAAGGGTGATCACACTCCTATTACGGTTAACCGTACTATTCAGCCACACCATTATCTGAGACCTATCCCAATCTCACAGCTAAATTCAATGGCTATGCCGGATGCTGAAAAGAAAACTTATCAAAATCCAGGTTACAATTAATCAAATAAGAATGGCTGTCACAAATTGACAGCCATTCTTTTAATAGCATATCCTAATCTCTATGAAGAGGAGTAAACTACTATTATTTTTATGCCTTAACCTTTTCTTTGTACAACAATCCATTTCTCAAGTGAGGCTTCCCCGGCTTATCCGGGATAGCATGGTGCTTCAGCGTGATGCCAAGCTTAAGATTTGGGGATGGGCTTCACCCGGTGAAAAGATCACTATCCGCTTTAATGGCAAATCGGCAAAGGTCACAGCTACAGCAGCGGGAGAGTGGAGCACTACCCTTCCGGCGATGAAAGCTGGTGGTCCGTATACAATGCAGATTGACGGAAAGAATAGCATTCAGCTGAAGGATGTGCTTATTGGTGATGTATGGCTGTGCGCCGGTCAGTCTAATATGGTTCATCAGCTGTCTTTGCATAACATAACTTATGCGGAGGATATCGCCAAAGCCAACTTCCCGGGCATACGCCAGTTTTGTGTTGCTACCAGAGCAACATTAACCGGTGAAGAAGCAGACTATAATTCAGGGAGTTGGATGTGGGCGAATCCGGAGAATGTAGCGGACTTTTCAGCCGTTGCTTACTTTTTCGCCCGTGAGATCCATGAAAAATATGGTGTTCCGATCGGTATCATTAATGCAAGCGTGGGAGGTACACCTATTGAGTCGTGGACCAGCGAAAAAGGACTACAGTCATTTTCCGATATAGCTGCTGCAGCTTTGCTGAATAAGGATACCGCTTACGTGAATGACATCAACAGGCGGGCGGCTTTGGAACGTCGGAGCGAATCCATTGTTTCCGATAAGGGTTTAACGGGCAGCAAAAAGTGGTACGATCCCATGTATATCCCCAAGGGATGGCAGAGGATAAGTGTTCCGGGCTATTGGGAAGATCAGGGCCTCAGGGATTTGAACGGAGTGGTCTGGTACCGTAAGGAGATTGATGTCCCTCAGATGATGACAGGGGCTCCTGCAAAGTTATTTTTAGGCAGAATTGTAGATGCCGATATGGTATATGTGAATGGCGAAAAGGTTGGACAAACAGCTTATCAGTACCCGCAAAGAAGGTACGCTCTGAATGCGGGCATTTTGAAGCCTGGAAAGAATTTGTTGGTTGTAAGAGTACAGAACAATGCTGGAAAAGGTGGATTTGTTCCCGATAAGCCCTATCATCTGGAAGCGAATGGTAACATAATGGAACTCACCGGATACTGGAGTTACAAAGTTGGTGAAGTATATCTGCCGATGGAGAGAAGTAAAGTTGAAGCTATTTCTGCTCAGAATGAGCCTGCAGCACTTTTCAATGGTATGATTGCACCGGCATCCAACTTCGCCGTCAGGGGAGTGCTCTGGTATCAGGGAGAAAGCAATTCAGGCAATGCAACTCAGTATGCGGAGCTGTTGCCCGCTTTGATTAAAGACTATAGGAGAGTATTCTCACAACCTTCCCTGCCGTTCCTGTATGTTCAGCTGCCGAATTTCGGAGACGCCAATTATCTGCCTGCGGAAGACAGTTGGCCCATTCTACGGGAGGCCGCTTTAAAGTCACTGTCTGTGCCGAATACGGCAATGGCAGTAACGATAGACCTGGGTGAATGGAATGATATTCATCCGGACAATAAAAAAGACGTGGGTGTGAGGCTGGCTCTCGCAGCGAGAAAAACAGTCTATGGGGAGCGAGACCTGGTATCCTCTGGTCCCATCTATAAGTCTTACGAAGTAAAGGACGACAAGATCATCCTCGCGTTTGATCACACAGGTAGCGGACTTGTTTCTCACGATGGTGAGGAGCTCTCGCATTTCTCGATTGCGGCTGAAGACAAGAAGTTTGTCTGGGCTAAAACCAGGATTGAAGGCAACAAGGTAGTAGTCTGGGCCGAGGGGATTTCCTCGCCGAAATATGTGCGATATGCCTGGTCAGACAACCCATCAGGTGCAAACCTATATAATGCAGAAGGCTTACCCGCTTCACCTTTCCGTACAGATAAATAATTTGATCCACCAATATTCAGGCTTGTTCAATTGATACCAGAGGGATACGATCTTTCTGGTATTTTTTTGTCAGGCCCCCATGAACCACTAAAACCCACATTTCTTGTAAATGCCTACTTTTTAATGTGTATTTTCGTTCCGACCAGTTTGTGACGATCCCGTATCTCTCAACTCCGAATCTGGAAGATGTGAGAACGTATGAAAGTAACAATTGAGACTTAGAGGAGCCGGATAAATATGCTAACTAGCCTGATATCGAGACGATTTTTCTGTCTTTGCATCTGTTTTTTATGGATTGTGCAATTGGCCTATGCGCAGCCGCAGAAGATTAACTTTACTTCACTTACTTCAAAGGATGGACTATCATCTAACGTCGTCACGGCTATACTGAAAGATCGTTATGGAATCATGTGGTTTGCCACGGAAGACGGACTGAATAAGTATGATGGTACCAGCTTTACGGTCTACCGGCATCAGCCGGGAGATACGAGCAGTCTGCCTACAAATGAGGTTGTCGCGCTTCATGAGGACCCTTCAGGGACCTTGTGGATTGGTACAAATGGAGGCTCTATCTGTTCTTTCGACAGGCAAAAAGATAAATTTAAAAGACTTCCTTTCTATAAAGGATTTGACAGGAAGAACAATGTTATACGAGCGATTACTACTGATCATCGCGGCCATTTATGGATCTCAAACGTGAATGGATTGAGTGTGCTCAATCCGAAGACCGGAAAATTAACCAATATCCAGGGTGGAGGATCAAAGATCGGAAATTTGACCACCAGGACCATACTTTGTCTTTTTGAAGATAGCAAACGCAGAATGTGGGTTGGATCTGATGACGGGCTTTTCCTTTATAACCGTGCAACAAATTCTTTTTTGCATTATACTCATTCTTCAACTCAGTCAAACAGCCTCGCGGGCAAGGCGACAAGGAGCATAGCAGAAGACGAGAATGGTAATCTATGGATCGGTACAGATGGCGGGCTAAGTAAGTTACTGCCAGGGGGAAGAGGGTTTCAGAACTTCCGGAACAAAGAAGGAGTCAGAACAATAAGCAGCAATGATATCTATGCAGTTGCGTCGGATTCGAATGGTAAGCTTTGGCTGGGAACCGAAGAGGGCGTTAATGTTTTAGATGTTCAATCAGGAGCAATTGACGTTTATAAGCCGGATAGCAGGAATATCTACAGTCTTGCGGGTAAGTCAGTGCGTTTCGTCTATATTGATGATCTTGGAACTCATTGGGTAAGTACCTTTAAAGGAGGCATCAATAAGTCAGACAAGAATCTTAACCTCTTCAATCTGAAGCGCAGTAATCCATTTGATGATCGCGGTTTATCTTCATCAAATGTGACATCATTTTCTGAATCACGAAATGGCGCTATTTTCGTTGGCACCGACGGAGGAGGACTGAATCAGTTTGACCGGCGTACCGGCTTGTTTAAACACATTCCGCTGCAACCTAAGAATGGCAACTCGTCGTCTAAACTTGCCGTCCTGTCACTCGAGATGAGTAAGAATGATCGCCTGTGGATAGGAACGTATGTGAATGGACTGTATTCGCTGGATCTAAAAACCGGGAAGACAGATCATTTTGTTAAAGGTGCAAACGGGACGAGCCTGATCAACAATAATGTGTTCTGCCTGAAGGAAGATTCCAGGGGAAATATCTGGATCGGCACAAATGGTGAGGGGGTTAATATCTATAGTCCAGCCACCAAAACATTCAAAGCATTTTACAAGAATAACTCGCCGGCGGGAGTCCCACGACTTCCTACCAACGGTTATATCAGGGCGATCGAAGAAGACACAGAGGGTAATATGTGGATCGGCTCACATGGCTCAGGACTGGCTGTATTCAATCCAAAGACCGAGTCCTTCAGACTACTCAGCAAGGCGAATAGTAAGCTGCCTAATGACGTGGTGCTCTGTGTTGCGGAAGACAGAAACAAGAATATTTGGGTAGGAACACGGGGTGGACTAAGTGTTTACGACAAAAAGACCGTGCAGTTCATATCCTATTCTGAAAGAGACGGATTGTCAAACGCTGTTGTGTATGACATTATTGAAGATAAAAAAGGTCTTTTGTGGGTCAGTACGAATTCCGGTATCAGCAGTTTCAATCCACAAACACGGAAATTCATCAACTATAATACCTATAACGGCGTACAGAATAGTAATTTTAATAGTGGAGCTGGTCTTAAAAGTTCAGACGGGGAGCTGTTCTTTGGCGGGCAGGATGGTTTCAATTATTTTGACCCGGCAAACCTGAAAAAGAATGCCAATATCCCACCCGTATTGATCACGGAGTTGAAGGTGGACAATAAAACCATTGTTCCGGCAGAGGGTTCCCAGATCGATGAACACATATCTGTGGCAAAAGAGATCCATCTCGACTATGCTCAGAACTTTTCCCTTGACTTTGTTGCCTTAAGCTATATTACCCCTCAGCAATATCGTTATTCATACAAACTGGAGGGCTTTGACAAGGGCTGGAACAACGTGGGTTCTGTAAGAACGGCTTCTTACACCAACCTTGATCCCGGAGAATATGTTTTCAAAGTGCGTGCTATGGATAGGGACGGACACAGTTTTGGAAAGATCACCTCGATCACCGTTCATGTAAAGCCGCCGTTCTGGCTCACCGTATATGCCTATATCTTTTACTTTATCGCAATCCTTGGCATTTTGCTCTACCTGAGATACAGGGCAATGCAGGAGCTAAAGCGTAAGTTCCGCATGGAACAGGAAAGGCTTCAGGCGAAGCAGCTGCTGGAAGAAGAGCGGAAAGAAGCTGAACGCCTGCATGAACTCGATATGATGAAGCTGAAATTTCTTACCAATCTGAGTCATGAGTTCCGCACGCCTATTTCGTTGATAATGGGGCCGGTAGATACCTTGCTGTCTGAAGAGAAGTTTAAATCGGGAAGTGGGCATCTGGATATCATCAAGAGAAATGCACGAAGGTTGTTAAACCTGGTTAATCAGCTTTTGGATTTCAGAAAGATGGAAGAGCATGAGCTGAAGTTAAGCCTTTCTGAAGGTGAACTGGTGTCATTTATCCGCGATGTCTCTGAAATGTTTCGTGATCTTAGTTTACGCAAGAATATCAGTCTTGCTTTCGTGAGTAAGTTAGATCGCTTTTATACCTCATTTGATCATGATAAACTAGAACGTATCCTGTTTAACATCCTCTCCAATGCCTTCAAATTCACCCACAGCGGTGGATCGATAGAGGTTGAACTGGACCAGGAGCAATCACTTAATAGTTCGGAAGAAGGTGTGATCAGTCTTCGGATTACCGATACCGGAATAGGAATACCTGATGACAAGCTGGATAAGATCTTCAACCGCTTCTTTCAGGGAGACGTTGCTTCCTCAGTTTTAAACCAGGGTAGTGGGATAGGACTCTCCATAACGCGCGAGTTTGTCAAGATGCATGGCGGAAGTATAGCAGTAGAAAGTGATTTGGGGAAAGGTAGCAGTTTTATCATCCGCCTGCCGTTCAAGCCTGTCCTGCCAGCGCAGACAAAGGTTGATGTTATCCCGGAACAGGTGATTGTTGAAGAGGATAAGCCTGTAGAAGAAACCGAAGCCCTAATGAGCATCAGCGCTCCTGCTGAAGCACGGGCTGCGGATGGCGATCTTCAAAAGCCGATTGTTCTGCTGGTTGAAGACAATGACGATTTTAGATTTTATCTGAAAGACAACCTTCGGGCTTATTACCGTGTTTATGAAGCATCAAACGGTAAAGAAGGATGGCAAAAGGCGCTTGCCCATCATCCGCAGATTATTGTGAGTGATATCAGTATGCCGGTTATGGATGGAATAGAGCTCTGTAACAAGGTGAAGTCCGATAAGCGTACCAGTCATATCCCTATTATCCTGTTAACAGCTCTGATGGGAGAAGATGAACAGATCAGAGGTCTGCAAACAGGCGCCAACGATTACATGACCAAGCCTTTCAACTTTGAGATTTTGAATGCAAAAATCAAAAACCTGCTTGTGTTGAACCGGACGCTGAAAGATACCTACACGAAGCAGATCAAAGTACAGGCACCAGAATTGGTGATTGAATCACAAGGTGATCTCCTGCTCAATAAGGTCACGCTTTATCTGGAGGAAAATCTGAATAATCCGAAGTTGTCGGTAGAAGATCTCAGCAAGCATGTGGGGATGAGCAGGGTGTCTCTGTATCACAAAATTCTGGAGCTTACGGGGCAATCGCCGGTAGAATACATCCGCTCTGTTAAGCTGGAGAAAGCCGCAGTTCTGCTTGAAAAAAGCGATCTGAACGTAGCGCAGATATCCTATATGGTGGGGTTTGCTACCCCTAATTATTTTGCCAAGTCTTTCAAAGCCAGGTTTAATATGCAGCCATCTGAATACATGAATGCGAAACGGAAGTATGTTTCGAAGACCAGTTAATTATATTTACCAAAGGGTCCGAAATTAGACATGGAGAAAGTTTAAACCGGGGCCCTGAACCCGAAGATCGAAATAGCCAGTAAAACTTGTTCCTAAATGTTCCTGATTTCCACATTGACACTATATTCAAGACAACAAATAACTCTTTCATATGCCTAGTTCAATACGTTCCTTTATCCTGATCATCTTATTACTATCTCAATTCTCTTTTGCACAGGTCCGCGTTGTTACCGAGTTAAACACCGGATGGAAATTCAAGAAAGGTCAGAACGATCAGGCTCACCAGTCCGGATTCAACGATCGAAGCTGGCAAAGCGTTAGCGTTCCTCATGACTGGGCAATCTACGGTCCCTTTGATAAGGAGATCGACAAGCAGATGACGGCAATTGTTCAGAACGGAGAAAAGGTCCCTACGGAAAAGACTGGAAGGACGGGATCTTTGCCCTATATTGGTGAAGGATGGTACAGGAACCACTTTACACTCCCCAGGTACAGTCCGGGTCAAAGGGTGTTAATACTCTTCGAAGGTGCTATGAGCGAACCCCGCGTGTTCCTCAACGGCAAAAAAGTGGGTGAGTGGAACTTTGGCTATAATTATTTCTATTTTGATATTACCGATCATGTCCTTGCTGGCAAGGAGAATGTGCTTGCGGTTCAGCTCTCTAACAGGGGACTTTCCTCGCGCTGGTATCCGGGAGCCGGCTTGTATCGCAAAGTACAGCTGATAGTCAAGAACCCCGAAAGTATAGATCAATGGGGCGTAAACATTACAACTCCATTTATATCTGCACAGCAGGCGAAGGTCAGCATCAAGACAAAGGTGTCGGGAGATAAGCTACGCCTGGTTACCTCCATCTTAAGCGCAGAAGGGGATACCGTTGCTAAACAGAGCACTGAAACGCTGTTCGGAAGAGAATTCGACCAGAATATCGCTGTAGCAAATCCTAAGTTATGGAGCCCCGAAACTCCGTATTTGTATAAAGCCGTTACCAGGCTCTATGCAGGTAATGAGTTGAAAGATGAAATTGTTACCCGCTTCGGTATCAGGGAGATCAGTTATACTGCCGAAAAGGGTTTCAGTCTGAACGGACAGGTGCGTAAATTCAAGGGTGTCTGCCTTCATCACGACCTCGGTCCATTAGGAGCAGCTGTCAACAAAGCTGCTTTGCGCAGGCAGTTACGCATTCTAAAAGATATGGGATGCGATGCCATAAGAAGCTCCCACAACATGCCGTCTATTGAGCAGCTTGAACTATGTGATGAAATGGGATTCATGTTCCTTGCTGAGTCATTTGATGAGTGGGCAAAGCCAAAGGTGAAGAATGGATACAATCGCTTCTTCAATACAGATGCGGAAAAAGATATCATCAACCTGGTACATGCTACCCGCAACCATCCATCAATCGTGATGTGGAGCTCTGGTAATGAAGTTCCGGACCAGCATGGAGCTGAGGGCGTCAAGCGGGCTAAATGGCTGCAGGAAATCTTCCATCGTGAAGACCCTACCCGCCCTGTAACCGTTGGAATGGATCAGGTAAAAGCCACGATGGCATCAGGCTTCGGAGCACTGCTTGACATCCCCGGACTGAATTACCGTACCCACCTTTATGAAGATGCCTTTAAGTCATTCCCGCAGGGCTTTATCCTGGGCTCTGAAACGGCATCTACCGTAAGCTCAAGAGGCGTGTATAAATTTCCTGTGGTCAAAGGCATTGAAAAAACGTACGAGGATCGCCAATCATCATCTTACGACCTTGAATATTGCAGCTGGTCTAATCTGCCGGAGGATGACTTTATCCTGGAAGACGATAAACCCTGGGTGATCGGTCAGTTCGTGTGGACAGGGTTTGATTACCTTGGGGAACCTACTCCTTACGATAACTTCTGGCCCTCAAGAAGCTCTTACTTCGGAATCAACGATCTCGCAGGTTTACCCAAAGACCGATTCTATCTGTATCGCAGCAAATGGAATACGAAAGAGGAAACATTGCACATTCTTCCGCACTGGAACTGGGAGGGTAGGGAAGGCCAGACGACTCCGGTATTTGTCTATACCAATTACGACAGTGCCGAGTTGTTCCTGAATGGCAAGAGCCTGGGCGTCCGCAAAAAAGATAATTCGAGTCCTCAAAGTCGTTATCGCCTGATGTGGATGGATGTAAAGTATGAACCGGGAACTTTAAAGGCGGTTGCTTATGATAAGCAGGGCGAGCCCGTCGCAGAACAGGCGGTGGTAACAGCCGGCAAGCCTCACAAGATCGTTCTCGAAGCAGACCGTACCGAACTGGATGCTGATGGAAAAGATATATCTTTCGTTACCGTATCGGTTGTTGATGCAAAAGGAAATCCCTGCCCTACAGCCAATGATCAGCTAACATTCAGTGTCAGCGGAAACGGAACCTACCGTGCGGCATGCAACGGAGATGCCACCTCCCTGGAGCAATTCCACTTGCCTACCATGAAGCTTTTCAGCGGTAAACTTGTCGTACTTGTACAATCGGCTACAAAGGCGGGTCCCATCAAGTTAGCGGTTAAAGGAGCTAAGCTACAAAAGGCTGAGATTACACTCCAATCCCGTTAATACAGACTATCAAGAATACGCAGACAAACTTCAATCAAGCTGCAAGAACAGTATCAAGCGCTGAGCAGAACCCTTAAACACGTCCGCTACACTGGCGCTGGCAGAGCTAATGTCTCGGAACTACAACATACTAAATTTTCCAAAAAGAGAAGGCCTCCTGACCACATACGGTCAGGAGGCCTTCTGCTGTTAAACCTCTGATACAACGACCCTACTTCAGCGCAGTCGCCCCTTCTCCTTCGATCTCTTGCAGAGTGGATGTCTTCGTCAGAAGTATATTGGTCTGTGTCCTCGCCTGCATCCACTTCCCTAAAGCAGCATTATAAACTCCACCCAGCTTATAGAAATAGCCTGCGTCACTCGGGGTGTTATATAGCAGGTTGATTGTATTCGATCCCTGTCTGTAAAAGGGCTGCTGGGAAAGCGTTATCGGATTAATCACATCGTAGAAGTCAGTATTGGCAATACGGTATCCCACAGGTGGCGGTCCCTCCGAAAATAAACTGCCTCCGGCGCCAACAAAGATGACATCTATCGGCTGTGAATTGGCAGTAACAGTTGTTCCCGCAAATACGGCTATCCCGAAAGCATTGCCGCTGTTGGCTAGTAAATTAGTGGTCTTTGTACCGAAATCTTCTCCGTCTGTTGTTCCGTAGTTTCGCGTACTTACCCAGTTAGACCCACTGATATCGGTCGATCCAGTGCTGTTGATCAACTTATTTGTTCCCCCAACATAAAAGAAAGTGCCCTTACTTGCTTTACCTGATTTGATGTTGAACTTGTATGTCCGGAGTCCTCCGGTTGCCCAGCCTTTCGCCGGATTTCCCGTCGGGTTAGAAGCTCCCGCATTATTGGTGGTAACCACCGAAAACGGGGTCACAGCGAAGTCGATATCCCGGGTGGCCATAAACTGTATGTATTCGTTGTTGGCATCTGTGCCCTTGGGGTCTGAAATAAATCCACTGATAATAACCGGACTTATCTCTGCGTTAGAGCCAAGTACAACAATGTCGCTTGCCTTGCGGATACGATGCTCGGGGATATAGGTCCCGTCGCCCTTCTTCGCCATAAAGATGATGCCGTAATAATTGCCGTTAAACGGAAGGTTTTCCTGCTTTGCAAACGAAGCTCCCGCCGCGGTATGAAGAACGATATCTCCAAACCCGTCATTGAGCACCTTGTCGCCCGCAAGTACATCTCCTGGCTGAAGGAGGGGATTAAATCCTCCCTTGACAATCGCCACCAGGGTACTTTCGTACTTGTCAGGATCAGCAATAATCGAGCTGCTTCCCACCCGGTTTGGTGCAATAAAGTTACCCGATGAAACCCTGGTTACGTCATCCGGATGGATGTTCGTAATCTGCAGCAGTCCGTCAACACGTTTTAAGGATCCTCCCTCAACATCAATTACAACTGAATCGCCTGATGAATATTCCTTAGCCGCATTACCCAGGGGGATCGAAATTCCGCGTAGCTGCCCAAGGCGGCGTTTGTCCTGTAAAACCAGTAGTCCCGCAGGCATGTTTCCTTCGGAATGGTCGGATACAACCACTCCGGTGATCTTGGTGGAGCCATACATATTATCGGCATTCAATTGAACGTCTGCGCCCTTGTACAAGCTTCTCAGGTCATAAATGGGGATATAAGGACTGATGGTTCCGCCCGGATAATTTGATTCATCCTTGCACCCCAGGCCGAGCAGGGCCATGCTGAACAAAAGGCAGGTGTATATTACTATCTTATTCATGTTATTCTAATTACAGATATGCTTTTATTCCATTAAGGTTTTTGCCACCAGACCTGCGTTGAGATCAGGTCCTGGCCCTGGGCTGCAACAGCGAGTTTATAGTTCGTAGGGTTGGCAGACTGAACATACACCGGGTAGACCATTCGGGCCGGCATCACGCTATTGTTTCTTAGGCCGGGACCTTTTGGTAATTTCGGATGGCCCGATCTGCGGTACTCAAACCACTGCTGCAGATCTGTAAGAAACAAGGCGTAGTATTTCTGAAGATGGATTTTCTCCATCTTGTCATCCAATGACAGCGATTCATCCCATGCGATGTCCGCCGCAGTCAGATACTCCCGAAATACCGGATCTGCAATGGTAGGTGCCGTTGCTGGTACCCCGGATGCAGTGGGGTTAGGGTAGGTTGGCAGCCATAACGTAATGCCATTCAGTACCCCTGTTTCCCAATAGGTCTGTGCTGATCCCGCAATCCATCCTTTAGCAGCTGCTTCCGCAAGAATGAACTGAACCTCTGCGTAATTCATGATCATTCCTGCCAAAGGCTCATGCTGCAGGGACATGGTTTGCTGGTCTCTCGAGTAGAAATAAGCCTGTTTGCTTATTCCGGCTCCTGGTACATATCCGCTTTCTACACCAGCAAAGCCATTGCTGCCCTGGGCTATTCCCCAGCGGTTCACACCGCCTGTGCCGTAAGTGGAAATGTTAATGCGCGGGTCACTCCAGTTCCGAAGATTATCAATAAAGAAACTGGCGATGGCAGGAGCCCTGAAATCCTGGTCCCTTACGCCATTGACATAAGGCGAGGTGTAGGGAGCATTCCCCGTCCAGCGAAGGACTGCGGACTGCCCGTTATTGCTGATAATCGGATAAGCAGAAGCATTGGTCTCCACCATCTCCTTGATTTTCGCGATGCAGGCCTCAGATACCTCTGCCTTGCCAGACAGCCTGAGCAGTAACCTCAGATACAGGGAGTTCCCGAACCTTCTCCAGTTTCCCACGTTGCCGTTAAACACTGGGTCGCTGGAGCCCGCAATGGCCGTATTGGCGCTTAGCAGCACATTGGCTTCCTCGAGTTTCTTGAAGATATCCAGATAGATATCTTTCTGCTTGTCAAATGCAGGCTCTTTAATCCCTGGTGCTGATACACTATCTCTCGCCCGGTTAGATTCAAAATAGGGAATGTCGCCGTACGTGTCTGTGAGCATGGAGTAAACCCAGGCCTGAGAGATGAGCGATATGCCCTGATACGACTTATTCAGGGTCAGCGGATTACTCGCCTGTGCATAGAGGTCTTTGAAGTTGGTCAGCTGGATATACCAGTTGTTCCAGAGATAGTCTGATATGGTATTTCTGAACTCATAACGAAAGACGGTGGCATCCCCGTCGCTAATGCTGACAGTCACCTGCATCAGTTCATTGTTGAAGTTCCGGTTGCGGATCATATTCGAGCTGACAACCCCTGCCAGGGCAGGTGCAAGCAATTGCTGAGGCAGGGCACTGGGTGTGTTGATAGGGTCTGTATTCACCTCCTCGAATCCGTCCTTGCAGGATGGAAGTATCAGGATGGCAACCATGATGATACTGAGTATTCTATAAGATAGCTTGTTCATGAGATTAAATTCCAATAGTAAGGTTGATACCAAAGGTTCTGGTAGATGGAAATTGTGCTGTTTCAAAGCCTGTGACGATGTCCGTTCCGCTCAACGTTCCGAACTCAGGGTCGAACATCGGCCATGGCGACCAGATAAACAGGTTGCGGCCGTATACACCTATTGTGGCGCGTTGAAGGCCCAGCTTTGTACTTAGCTTCCTGTTCAGGGTATAGTCGATCTTCGCTTCCCTGAATTTGATAAAGTCTGTGCTGAAGGTGCTTCCCTCGCCGTTGTCTACACCCATGTGCGAGCGATAGTACTCATCCACATCAAATACCAGGATATCGTTCTTGCGATAGCTGCCGTCAGCATTTTGGATCACCCCATTTCCGATGATTCCGTTATACCTTCCGGGAAGGGTGCTGCTTAACTTACCCTGTTCAACCATTTTATAATTCATCAGGGAGTGTGCTACGCCGCCTACCTGCGCATCAAAGAGCACGTTCAAACGAAATTGCTTATAGCTGAAATTACTGCTGACACTTGTTTTGTACTTTGGAATGGTGTTACCCACATATACTACGTCAGACGATATCTTGGCAAATCCTGTATTTTCATCGTACACGATCTGACCATCAGGCGCACGTACATATCCTCGTGCATACAGGTCACCCATGCTGCCACCTACCTTCGCCACAATCTGACCACCTGCTACGGGACCGGTTCTCAGAACCACTGAGCTATCAGCCAGTTTGGTGATCTCGTTTCTGTTAGCGGAGAACGTGAAGTTCATCATCCACTTCAACTTATCCTTGCTGTTTATCGGCGTTGCATTTAAAGCAAGTTCAATCCCCTGGTTTCGCACTTCACCGGCATTGATCAGCACCGAGTTATAGCCTGATGACCGGTCAACAATCCGGCTAAGGATCTGATCCCGGGTCTTTCCGGTGTATAAGGCCAGATCAAAGCCCAGCCTGTTATTAAATAGCCTTACGTCAGCACCTACTTCATAAGTGATGGTTCTTAAAGGTTTCAGATCCGGATTAGGTAACACGGTCGGGTTCTGCAAAGCACCACCGGGATAGAGTCCCCCGCCTGCGGTGCCATACGAGTACGAAGTCCTGTATGGATTTGTTCCTCCGCTTCCCACTTCAGAGACAGAGGCTCTTACTTTGGCGAAACTGATGGTCTTAGGTAGCTGAAGTGCTTCAGAAAGAATGAAGCTCATGCTGGCCGACGGATAAAAGAACCCAACGTTATCGGTCCTGCTTGGAGTCGCCAGTACGCTGCTCCAATCCTGCCTGCCGGTAAAATCAAAATAAAGGAAATCTTTATAAGCGGTTGATATCAGGCCATAAAAGCTGTTGATCTCGTAAGTGCTCTTGTCGGGTATGCTCACCAGCGGTCCCGCGGCATTTGCGACGGTATAGAGGCCGGGGTAAGTCAAGGAGTCTGCCCGCACCTCGTCTTTATTGTAATTGTTTTTCAGCATGCTTCCCCCTGCGGTCACCGTAACATCGAAATCCCTGCTCAGCTTTTTCGCATATCTTAAGAGGAAGTCGCTGCTTACTTCCTGAGAGAAGATGTTCTGCGCCCGGTATGATCCCTTTGGGTACTTGGTTCCTGCATCGTAAGGCCTTTCCTGCGCGCGTTGTTCATAGCCGAAGTCCATCGATGTCCGCACCTGTAGACTCAGCTCTTTCGTGAAATTGTAGGCCGCCTGCACGTTGCCGGTAAACCCGTGACGATTGGATTTATTGATGAACTCGTATGATATCGCATAAGGGTTCTCCGGGAAAGAGCTATAAGGATATTCAATTTTGCGCCCTTCCTGACCCAGTTGCCAATAGTTCTTCAGCCAGTCCAGGTCAGCATTGGGCTGCCAGAAGATAAACCAATACATCAGCGACTGGTTCCCATAGCCTGCTCCCGGGAGATTGTCGCTAAACTTGTTTACATAGTTGATCTTAGACGATATGGTCAGCTTCTCATTTACCTTGGAGTTTACAGACAAGGACAGGGAATTTCGCCCGTATCCTGTATTGGGAGTTATCCACCGGTTCTTCACATTCGTGGCAGAAAAGCGGGCGGTGGTCTTGTCGGTTCCTCCATCGAGGCTTAGTGAGTTGGTATACGTTTCACCTGTTTCGAAGAACTCGCGTATTTTGTTCTTATAGGGAACCCAGGGTGTTCTTGTTGTTCCCTGCGCCTGCGTCACCGGATCATATTGAAAGAACTGCTGTCCGTCAAACTTCGGACCGTAGGCTGAACTCGTGCCACTGGTGCTGGCTCCGTCTGCACTTGCACCGTAAGAGTAATGCGCTGCGCCGTCAAGACCTTGCCCGTACTCAAACTGCATGTCCGGCCAGCGGTTCACACTTTCTATAGAAGCATTCGATGTAAACGTTACGCCCAGACCCTTCCTCTTGGGATTGCCTGATTTTGTCGTGATAATGATTGCGCCGTTGGCTCCCCGCTGCCCGTATAAGGCTGCCGCAGCGGGGCCTTTCAGTACGTTCACTGATTCAACGTCTTCCGGATTGATGTCATTTATCCCGCTTCCGTAATCCGCGGGCATGTTGTCACTGCTGGTGCCGTAGGCAGATTCTCCTCCGATAGCAGTACGCCGTCCGCTACTGTTGTTAATGACCACTCCGTCAACCACAATCAGCGCTTCATTGTCGCCCGTCAGGTTGTTCTCCCCTCTGAGGATAATCTTGTTGGAGCCGGTAGGACCGCTGTTTGAACGGACCAGGTTCAAGCCAGCCACTTTCCCGGATAGCGCATCTGTCCAGTTGCCCGACAGTGCATCCGTCAGCTGTTCTCCCTGCACAACGGTATTTGCGTATCCAAGCGATTTTTCTTCACGCTTGATACCCAGGGCAGTCACCACCACTTCATTCAGTTCGCTCGCGTCCTGCTGAAGGCGAATGGTCACCTTCGTCTGATTGCTTGTAAATACCCGCTTGTGGGTAGTATATCCGATCATAACGAATGTCAGCTCAGATCCTTTTCTGATCCTCACCGAAAAGGATCCGTTGGCAGCACTAGCGCCTAATCTTTTTTTGTTGGCGTCTATAATTGTAACACCGGGAAGTGGGTCTGAATCTTTGGCGTCTGTAACGGTTCCTGATACGGTAATAAGATCCTGCATGGCCGGAGATGAGGAGGCAAATACCGGCATCTGCAAGATAGATGCACATAGAAGCAAAAGCGTAAAGGTAAAGGTGGCTCTTGCCCTGATGCCTCGGGCAGAAGGGTGCCTTTTTAGAGAATTCAAGCCCGAACTTGTTGATTCCAGGTTGATGATTTTGCAATAGTGAGTAGACTTACTCTTCATACTAGATGGTTTTCTGATGTGTGTAATGAGACGTTGATGGAGTGGAGGATAAGCGCTCTGGCATTCCGCATTCATTTCATTCTGCTTGAGTTTGAATTTGACTTGCGGCAAAAGTATCCCCCGTCTATTACCCCATTGCTAATAGAATATTAATATCTAGGCCATCTTTCTGCGTTTGTATTAATACATCGTTAAGAGCTGGCCTTATCTAATGGCTGTGTCATATCTCCACCTTTCAGCGGGATATCGGGAATTTCCGATATATCTTTGTAGCATGGATCAGGTAGAAATATTCAAAGCGCTTTCAAACAAGACTCGGTTGCAGATCCTCCACTGGTTAAAAGATCCGGAGGGGAACTTCCCCGATCAGGAGCAATATGGCTTTGATAACGGTGTGTGTGTTGGGCAGATTCAAAAGAAAGCCGGACTCACGCAGTCGACCGTCTCTGAGTACTTGTCGCTCTTGCAAAGGGCCGGGCTCGTTAGCTCCAAAAGGGTGGGACAGTGGACCTACTACCAGCGGAACGAAGAAGCATTTGCCGCTTTGAGTCAACTCGTTCAATCTGATATTTAAAAAAAATTGAAATGAATACAGAAACTCTGTTCAGACCATTCCGTCTGAAATCATTAGATCTCAAGAATCGTATTGTCATGGCACCCATGACACGCTCGTTCTCACCACAGGGCACCCCTACAGCGGATGTCGCAAAGTATTACCAGAAAAGGGCCGAAGGTGAAGTGGGCCTCATCCTTTCAGAAGGCACTGTGATTGATCGTCCTGCTTCTTCAAATGATGCTAATGTGCCTCATTTCTACGGGCAGGATGCATTGAATGGCTGGGGAAATGTCATTCAGGGCGTCCATCAGGCAGGGGCTAAGATGGCTCCCCAGATCTGGCACATGGGTATTATGGACCCGCATTATTCAGGCTGGCTACCGAATGCTCCGTTTGAAGGTCCCTCAGGTATGGGTCGTCCGGAAGTAGTAGGAGGGAACACCATGACTGACTCGGATATCGCCGACACGATTGCTGCCTTTGGACGCGCTGCCGCGGATGCGAAAAGGCTTGGCTTCGATAGCGTGGAACTCCACGGCGCACACGGATATCTTATCGACCAGTTCTTCTGGGAAGAAACAAACAAGCGTCAGGATAGCTGGGGCGGACAAACGCTTGCTGAGCGCTCACGTTTCGCCATAGAGGTGACCAAAGAAGTACGCCGCCAGGTGGGCGACGATTTCGCTTTAATCCTGCGGATCTCTCAGTTCAAACCATCTGCTTACACCAATAAGTTGGCAAAATCCCCCCAAGAGATTGAAGCCTGGTTAAATCCTTTAGCAGAAGCAGGGATTGATATCTTCCATTGTTCTCAACGCCGCTTCTGGGAGCCTGAGTTCGAAGGTTCAGATTTAAACTTCGCAGGCTGGGTGAAGAAGGTTACCGGTAGTGCTACGATCACGGTCGGTTCTGTAGGCCTTACCGGAGAGTTCCTGGCTGCTTTTGCAGGTGAAAGCTCTCAGCCAAGCTCTCTTGATGAGTTGCTTCGCCGTATGGACCGTGGAGATTTTGATCTTGTGGCTGTGGGCAGACCTTTACTTTCCGATCCAAATTGGGTTAAAAAGATCCGCGAGCAACGTACAGACGAATTAAAAGGCTTCACCAAAGATGCGCTTGCCGAATTAGTAATGGACTAAAAAAGGGAAAGCTATTGCAGCTTTCCCGGGTAGATTCAAGGTAGCCTAAGCTACATGAGAAAAGGCCCAACAATCGCGAGTACCTGTTCTTGCGTTAGTGGCTCATCGAAAGACTCAGAGGCGGCTGATGCCGACACTGAAGAGCCGTTGATGTTAACGATCTGTACTTTTGCTTGTTGGGTGTTTTCTTCTCCTGCATACACATTGTCTACCGCACTGCCGATGCCCGTCTGGTTGAGAGTGATCCAGGGTTTAACATTGGCACCTCTCGCTTTTCTCATCTGACGAATGTGTGAAGCATGTCTTGCTTCTACCGAGTGAATATTTAACGCAGCGGTTAAGACCGCCGCGTTTCCTTTAAGGTTTCCTGCCTGCCCTTTATATGCTCTTACTCCTGTATCTTCAAAGGCCTGTGCAACGGCCAGGAAAGTATCATAATTAGTGAACACATCAGCAAATGTGCCCTTAGCTGTGAAATCAAAAGTTGGCTTTGTTACGGGTGTTGCACTTAAGGACCTGATCGTATCCTGTAAAAACTTTACATGAGCGGCCTCGTGCTGAGCTATAGTAGTAACCGCGTTTCTGCCAGGTCCGGCAGGTATAAGAGTCGTATTTTGCTTAAGTCCTTTGTCGTAGAACTCTGCCTCCAGATATTCCAGGGTCAGAGCGAACTGGAGCACCCCAACCACTGTACCCGTATTTTGTCCGTATGCTTTGTTAAACATCGAACCTAGTGCCAGTGGTAAGGCAGATAAGGCAAGCTTTGAACCGAGGTTCATAAAGCTCTTCATTGCTCCTCTCCGCGGATTGATCCGATCATATACATCGGTATCAACTTTCTCTATTTCATCAATAATATTCAGAATGTTCATAACTGTAGATTTAGCCTGGTAGATTTTGGATGTTTAACTCGGTGGTGATATAAGCCTTGGCAATGCTAAGTACTTCCCTGGGCGACCGTGATTTGTCCAGGCCCATGGCATCAACGACTGTGTTGTCGGCAAAGCTGCCATTGCTGATCAGATCCCGGATAAGTGCTGCATGCCTTGCCTCAACAGATACTATCTTGCCGGCAAGCAACAGGTAGTCTACCGAGTTGAGATATTGCCCTGCGCCATTGTACGCGGATACTCCTAAATCCTCAAACGCTTTAGCTGTCGCTAACACGCTGTCCCTGCTGGTGAAATTGATGGAACTGAAATTAACATCCAGTCCTGGGATAGCATCTTTTCCAATCGCTGTTTTAAACAGCTCCCGATGTGCAATCTCATGATCACGAATGTCCGTCAGGAGTGACTTCTCATTCTCCGTCATATTCATATAGGGTTGGGCAACTACTTTTATGTAAAATGCTGCTTCGAGCTGCTCCAGAGCATATGCGTAGTTTAGTATCGCCACGTCGTTGCTGCCAAACGCTACGCCTGAATCATGGCTGTCTTTCTTGCACCCTGCAGCAACGAGTGTGACAGCGGCGACGCTGGCGCCGGCATACTTTAAGAACGAACGACGTTGTACCTGTCTGCTTAAGAATTGAGCTTCGGTCTGAAGCTGCGTCCTTTCATCGGGGATGTGTTTCATAAATAATTGCGTTAATTGTTGATTAATCAGACATACGAAGATTCGGAGGCTTCGGATTTGAAGAGTGCAATTTTAATGTGTTACGCTTGTCAAACTTTGAATGATCTAAGATGTTGTAAGCCTTAGGATTCCCCATTTTGAAAAGAGCAAAGATCGATTATACAGAGCCTGAACTGATTGATGCAGTTCGTCGGAAGGAGAGGATGGCAGCAGAAGCTCTGTATGACATGTATTCAACCGCGCTCTATGGAGTGATCTACAGAATCGTCTCTAATGAGGATCTTGCGGAAGATCTGCTACAAGAAAGCTTTGTTAAAATCTGGAATTCCTTCGCATCTTATGATGAGAACAAAGGCCGTCTGTTTACCTGGATGGTCAATGTGGCGCGTCATCTAGCTATCGATACATTGCGGTCTAAAGATTTTCGGAATCAAAGCAAGACGGATGTAGTAGATGAACAGACCAATTTGGATAAGGATGAGAAGTACAGCGAAATACATCAGGATGGAGTGGGCATAAAAGAACTTTTAGCTAAGCTCAGGCCGCAGGACAAGGAGATATTAGACCTGGTTTATTTCAAGGGCTATACCCATGTTGAAGTTTCAGATGAATTAAATTTACCTTTGGGAACTGTAAAAACGAGATTGCGAAGTGCGATTATAACATTGAAAACCTTTTTCAATTGAGCGTGGAGAATATTAAGGATTATATAGAAAGCGGAGTTCTGGAACTATATGTTCTGGGAGATCTTCCTGAAGCAGAAAAGCTTGAGGTAGAAAGACTCCGTGCTATGCATCCTGAGATCGACGTGGAACTCCAAAGTATTGAAGAGTCGATGTGGAATTACTCCCGTTTACACGCGATTTCGCCGGAAGATTCTTCACGTGACAAATTCCTTTCCCGAATAGATTTAAAAGAGGACCGTCCACCTGTGTTGACGATGCACCCAAAGAAGGAGCGTACAAATTTCTACAAGTATGCTTTGGTTGCCTGTGTCAGTTTGCTGCTCGTGTCCATTGTCGTTATCTTCAATCTCACTACGAAACTAAAAGATCGTGATCAACGAATTCTTTCGCTTGAAACCTCCAACCAAAAGTTCGCCAATCAGGTCAACTATCAAAAGAAGCAAGTGGATGATAGTAGAAGATACCTGGAAATTTACCGTAATCCTCAACAATATAAGTTAGTAACACTAAAAGGAACAGACAAAGCTCCTGATGCTAGTATGAAAATCGCTTTTGACGCTGTTCAGAAGCAAGTCTTAATTGATTTATCCTCGCTGAATCTGCCGACCATCGACGACCAACATCAGTACCAGCTATGGGCAATAGTGGACGATAAACCTGTCGACCTTGGCGTCTTTGATTATTCTCCATCCGGAGATGGCCTTCTCTCTATGAAATCGGTCACCAATGCCAAGGCTTTTGCGGTGACTCAGGAGAAGAGAGGAGGGAGCCCCGTTCCCACTCTAAGTGAGATGGTTGTGATGGGCGGCATTTAGTTTCCTGCTTCTTCAAAAGGGGTTAGCTTATGGATCCCTGAGTGTCAAATAATGTTAAATTTTCCTTTCTTGTTTTCTGCTTAAGTATCTTTAGTTGAGTTTAATAAGCAAGACAATGAAGTATATCCTGCTAGCCGCTGGGCTGTTTCTGCAAATAGATATCATATTAGCACAGCAGCGGCTTTCAGGTTCTGTAATAGACTCCATCTCAGCGCTGCCTGTCAAAAATGTGATCATCCGGAACAATACCTTAAACGTTCAGATCTACTCGAATGAGCAGGGCCGGTTTTCAATGGCTGCACAGCCGGGACATTCTATTACTTTTTCTCTTTTAGGTTATCATACGCAGACCCTTGTACTTAGTTCCCTTGAACCCCTTAAAATCTCCCTTGTCTCTCAATCCAATTTTCTACAGGACGTGGAAGTCCGGCACCTGAAAACAGAACAGTCCTCCTGGCAATCACCGGTATTTCACGGCCAGTCAATGGTCTATAAAAGAGACTACGACGATCCCTCCGCCGGCGGAGTAGTCTTCCGGGTATGGTACTGGAAGAAAGATGAAAAACGTAGAAAGAAAACCCTTCGTAAAGAGTACCTGCAGAGGGCCGATCTCCGCCTGAGGGAAATATTCAGTCCGGGGAATATGTCTCTCTATATACCCCTGAGGGGCGCCGACCTGGAGAACTTTCTCTGGCATTTCACTCCTTCTCCTGAGACCTTCACGAGCAAAAACTTCGATCTGCTCCTCTATATAAACGATAGTTACAAGAAGTTTATGCACTTGCCTGAAGCAGACAGAAAAATCCCTGATCTGGCGGGCGAATAGCATATCTACAGCTTTATCCCCCTGATATTGCTAATTAACCCCCTATACTTCTTGCGATTAATCCTCTTTTTTGTACCTTCAATTATAGACCTGATATTAATGAAGACACGCAAATCCATGCAACTCCTCGTTGTACTATCTTTGATGTTGAGCCAGGTAGTTGGCCAGTCAAAGAATAACGACTGGGAAAATCCTCAACTAATCGACTTCAATAAAGAGAAACCCAGAGCCAGCTTTATGCTCTTTGAAAATGCCCAGGATGTGAAGGCAGACGTCTACAGCAAGTCACCCTGGCATAAGTCTCTGAACGGTACCTGGAAGTTTGTTTATGCCGACAAGTATGCAAAACGACTGACAGACTTCTATCGCGAAGACTTAAATGATAAAACCTGGGCAGATATTCCTGTTCCTTCCAACTGGGAACTAAAAGGATTCGGTGTCCCGATCTATACCAATGTGGTATATCCTTTCCCTGCCAACCCGCCTTTCATCGGAGAGAACAACCCCGTAGGTACGTATCGCCGCACGTTTACCATTCCTGAGAACTGGGACGATCGGGAAGTGCTTCTTCATTTTGGATCCATCTCCGGCTACGCAGAAGTCTACGTGAACGGCCAGCGTGTCGGCATGTCGAAAGTCTCCAAGTCGCCCGCCGAGTTCAACATCACCAAGAGCCTCCGGAAAGGACAAAACCTTCTTGCCGTGCAGGTGTTCCGCTGGCATGATGGCAGCTATCTGGAAGATCAGGATTTTTGGCGCCTGAGTGGAATAGAACGCGATGTTTTCCTCTATTCCGTTCCTAAAGTGAGCGTCTGGGATTACTTCGTGAAAGCCGACCTGGATAATCAGTATAAGAATGGCGTGCTTACTGCTTCTATAGACCTGCGCAAATTCGCCGGTGCTCAAACGAAGGCTGCTACAGTCTCTGTGGCGGTCGTCGACAAAAGCGGGAAAACGGTATTCACCCAGGACAGGAAGCTCGATATCAAGTCGGATATGAATACGGCGAACTTCAGCGGAACCATTAACAACGTCGCGAGGTGGAGTGCCGAAGTGCCCGTGCTGTATGATTTCATCATCACCGCCAAAGACGAAAACGGTTCGTCACTTGGTGTAACAGGTTCCAAAATAGGTTTCCGGAAAGTGGAGATCAGGAACGCTCAATTGATGGTAAACGGCATGCCTATACTAGTAAAGGGTGCTAACCGGCATGAGCATGACGACGTACTGGGCCACGTGCCTACTCGTGAGCTCATGGTTCGTGACATCCAGCTGATGAAGCAGTTTAACCTCAACGCCGTACGTACAAGTCATTACCCCAATGATCCGCTCTGGTACAAGCTATGCGATCAGTACGGGTTGTATGTGGTTGATGAGGCCAATATAGAGACTCACGGTATGGGCGTATCTTACCAACGCGGGCTCGACAAGTCCAGGCACCCCGCTTACCTTCCTGAATGGGCTCCGGCACACATGGACCGTATAAGGAGACTGGTGGAACGCGATAAAAACCATGCATCTATCATTATCTGGTCCTTAGGTAATGAATGTGGAAATGGGCAGGTGTTCTTTGATGCCTACAAATGGATTAAAGAACGCGACGTTACGCGTCCCGTGCAATTTGAACAATCAGGTGAAGACTCCAATACAGATATCGTCTGTCCGATGTATCCTTCTATCGAGTATATGAAGAGCTATGCAGCGGCAAACAAGGAGCGCCCGTATATCATGTGCGAGTATTCTCATGCTATGGGAAACAGCAACGGTAACTTCCAGGAGTACTGGGATATCATCATGAGCAGCAAACACATGCAGGGTGGCTTTATCTGGGACTGGGTGGATCAGGGCATCAAGACTACTGCACCAGATGGACGCAATTTCTGGGGGTATGGAGGTGACCTCGGTGGATATAACCTGCAGAATGACGAAAACTTCTGTGCAAACGGACTGGTTTCAGCCAACCGTATACCACACCCGGGACTTTATGAAGTGAAGAAGGTGTATCAGAATATTCTCTTCAAAGGTACTGACCTCGGTTCAGGTACGATCACGGTGCAGAACCTGTTTGACTTTACCAATCTTGACCAGTTTAACTTCAAATGGGAACTGTATCGCAATGGCGAAAAAGTGAAGGAAGCTCCTTTCACCGTTAGCCTGGCACCTCACCAGCAGAAAGAGGTCAGACTGCAGGTGCCTTCCATGAAGTCGCTACCGGGCAGTGAATACTACCTGAATGTATATGCCTACACTAAGCAGGCAGATGCGCTTGTTCCCGCAGGTCATGAAATTGCCAGGGAGCAATTTAAAACAGCAGGCGACTACTTCGAAAGACCTGATGGCAGCGACGCCAGATTCACGGTCTCGACGGATAAAGACATACTCAAAATATCAGCCGGAAATACGACAACTGAATTCGATACGCGCAACGGACGCATCACCCGCTTCGGCAATCAGAGTAACTCTCGCAGCGTGCTTCAGTTCCCTGAGCCAAACTTCTGGAGAGCACCTACGGATAACGATTTCGGAAATGGGATGCAGACCCAGTTGGGTGTTTGGAGAACCGCCCATGTTGATAAAGTGGTTAGAAACGTGACAGTAGGTAAGGAGACCGCTTCCGGCGTACCCGTAAAAGTGGAGTATGAACTCACTGGCATCAAAGTGCCTTATATTGTAGACTATATTTTCCGGAATGATGGAGCGATCCAGGTCACTGCATCAATGGATATGACCGGCAGAGATCTGCCCGAACTTCCACGCTTCGGAATGACCATGGAACTACCTTCATCGCTTACTGAGCTGAGCTACTACGGAAGAGGTCCATGGGAGAACTACAGCGACAGAAAGACATCATCATTCGTCGGACGCTATCAGGATCAGGTTAAAAACCAGACCACCTGGACCTACATCCGCCCTCAGGAGAGCGGGTACAAGACCGATGTTCGCTGGCTGAACCTAACCGACGCTGCAGGTAAAGGAATCCGTATTGAGGGTGTACAGCCGATCTGCTTCAGTGCACTGAACAACCGTATCGAGGATTTCGATCCGGGACTTACCAAGAAGCAGCAGCACCCCACAGATGTCAAATCACGCCAGAATGTATTCCTGAACGTTGATTTTAAACAACGTGGTGTTGGGGGTGATAACAGCTGGGGAGCACTTCCTCATCGCCCATATCGCCTTCTTGATAAACAATATTCATACAGTTACATCATCAGATTACTGGAATAATGAAGTTTTATTATGCTCTCCTTCTCATTAGCGCACTGTTGTCCACAACGGACCTCAGTGCGTTTGTTGTCAGTGCCGATAGTATCGCCGGGTTAAAAGAAAAGGTTGGCGACAAGCAGGTCTTCCGCGTGAACAATCCCGACATGCAGCTGAGCCCACATACCGGCCTCAGCCGCAAGCATTGGAAAGAAGCGGCGCTCTATCTGCTAAGCGGCGCCTTCGACTATGTCAAGACCGCAGACGACCCGATGCACTTCCCTAAGCAGCCAGGCAAAAGCTACCCGCGGGATGGCAAGCCAAACCGTACAGAGAACCTCGAGGGACTCTGCCGAACCATGTTCATGGCGGCCCCTTTGCTGAAAGAAGATCCCTCGCTGCGCCTCCACGGTGTTGATGTTGCCGGGTATTACCGCCGGCAGCTTACCTTGTTGCTCGATTCTACCAGTGCTATCTATGTGCCTAAGCGGACGAAAAACGGTGGCCCCAGCCAGACGCTCGTCGAGTTCGGGGGACTGTCTGTGTCCCTGTTTAGCGCACCCGAAGTATTCTGGGACCCGCTGCCTAAAACCGTCAAAGATTCACTGGCCTCTACCATGCTCAGTTATGGCAACGGGCCTACTATCGATATGAACTGGCGTTTCTTCAATATCTTCATCATGAGCTTTTTCAAAAGCCGTGGCTATGAAGTAAATGATGCATCGCTCAAAAACCTCCTTGAAAAGTCCCTGAATGACTATAAAGGCGACGGTTGGTATAACGATAGGCCTTACTACGATTATTACAGCATGTGGGCGTTCCAGATGTATGGCATGTTATGGTCAGAGTATTTTGGCAAAAAGCATTATCCCGAATACGCGGCACGCTTTCTCCAGAACTTCAGGGATCTGCAAGATAATTACCCCTATATGTTTGCACGTAACGGCAACATGATCATGTGGGGCAGGAGCATAGCCTACCGCATAGGTGCCGCAGTGCCGTTCCCGCTGATGGGCCTGACTGGCGACTCACAAACCAATTATGGCTGGATGAGACGTATTGCCTCCGGTACACTCCTGCAGTTTCTGAAAAATCCTGATCTGCTCCAGGACGGCATTCCTACGCTGGGCTTCTATGGAGCGTTTGAACCGGCTGTTCAGCAATACAGCTGCCGCGGAAGCGTCTTCTGGATGGGTAAGTTGTTCCTCGGACTTTTCGTTCCGGAGAACAGTGCATTCTGGACAGCGAAAGAAAATGAGGGTGCCTGGGAAAACGAATTGAAAAAGGGGAATGTCTACAATAAATTTGCAAAAGGATCTGAAATACTGATCACCGATTACCCAAATATTGGTGCGGCTGAAATCCGCGCCTGGTGCTACAGTAAAGATCAGGGCTACTATCAGGGTACCGAAAACTACAACAGGCTTTCCTACAACAGTGCCTTCCCATGGCAGGCCGATGGAGCTAAGGGCGAAGTCGCTATGAACTATGTTGTCAAAAACAAGGAGCAGAAGTGGGAGGCCTTTCGCATGTTCCGCTTCAGAAAATACGACGAGGGCATTTATTACCGCGATGTGGTACTTGCTTCCGACAGTCTGGTCCGGATGAACCTGGCCGATATCACCCTTCCTAATGGAATTCTTCGTATCGACAGGAACATGAGTAGCGTTCCTGCAGATGTGCGCTTGGGCCATTATGCCCTTCCTGCTTTGAAAGGAGATGTGAAAAGCAGGACCATGAAAGTGAAGGGGTACGATGTACATATCATGGACAATGGCGTATATCAACTCGCCATGGTCGCTTTGAAAGGCTGGGGAAGCCCCGAGCTCGTTCATGCTACGGGATTACACCCGGAATCGATGAAGAGCGCGGTATTCAATGTATCCACCTCTTTTAAGCCCGGCGACAAGCAGGGTGCTGTCTATGCTACGCTCATGTTGTGGAAGAAGTCTGGTGAAAAATGGTCTACTGAGGAGCTGGTGCCCGTTAAGGAGCTCAGGTATTCCGCTGCGACTAATCAGGTGAACATTACCATGAGCAAGGGAGAACCGAAAGTCGTGTCTTTCAATTAGGATGCGGCTCGGCTGAGCTTAGTGGGATGGTCTGTACATGGTATTTATGCCGACCGTATCAGCTTAATTTATAAGAGAATGAAGGCAGGTTTTGCAGATATAGATGCTTACATCAACAGCTTCCCGGAAAGTACCCGCAAAGTACTGGAAGATCTGAGGTCTGCTATAAAAGAAGAGGCGCCTGAAGCGCAGGAAGCGATCAAATACGCGATACCCACCTATGTTCTGGATGGAAATCTCGTCCATTTTGCTGCTTACGAAAATCACGTGGGTTTTTATGCTACCCCATCGGGACAAACTGCCTTTGAGAAGGAACTATCAGGATATAAGAGAGGTAAAGGCTCGGTGCAGTTTCCTATAGATCAGCCATTGCCTTTGGAGCTGATTAGGAAGATTGTCCGCTTCCGGGTAATTGAAAACAGCGAAAAGGCTCGTTTGAAAAAGGAAATACGGCGGTGTAAAAACGGGCATCAATATCATAAAAGCAGCGATTGTCCTGTATGCCCGGTTTGTGAGAAGGATAGGGAACCTTCTGAAAGCTTTTTGTCACGTTTAGCAGCCCCCGCCCGGAGAGCATTGGAAAATAAGGGATTGGTCACTGAAGAATCGATAGCCCGGCACACCGAAAAGGAAATTCTGCAATTGCATGGCATGGGTAAATCATCCTTGCCTATTCTCAGGGAGGCGCTTGCTCAGCAGGGTCTCAGTTTTCGAGACAGATAACGAGCGCTCTCATTCGGCTAAAGAACTATTCCTCTTTCCCGCTCAGACTTACGGACGGGAAAGAGGAAATGCTTCAAATTCTTCATTAAGCCTTTGCAGGAATATTAGCGAGTACCTCCAGCAGGAACTTCCAGAACTTCTGTACTGAACTAATGGAAACCCGCTCTGCAGGAGAATGGGCTCCGAGGATCGTCGGTCCAAAGGAGATCATATCCATTTGAGGATAGTTCTTTCCGAGGATGCCGCACTCCAGTCCAGCGTGACAGGCAACAACCTCAGCCTGCGCATTATTCTGTCTCTGATACACCGCTGTTAGCAGTTTCAGGATTTCAGAATTAGGGTTTGGAGTCCAGCCCGGGTAAGACCCCGAAAGCTCAACATCACAACCCATCAGTTCGAAGGCGGCCCGTAGTGCATTAGCCAGGTCAAACTTAGACGACTCTACCGAAGACCGGGTAAGGCATTTAATCGAAATTTTCCCCTTCTCCACCGAAACACGTGCGATATTATTAGAGGTTTCCACCAGATCTTCCAGCTCCGCACTCATCCTGTACACACCGTTGGGTGCTGCATAAATAGCCTGAACGAATGCTTTCTGTTCTGCAGCCGGCATCACCTGAGCCGGTGTTGTTTCCGCTTTTTCAAAACGGATCTCCAGGCCTGGCTCCATCGTTCGATACTCAAACTTGATCTCGTCCGCAGTCCGTTGCATACGCTCCAGAATGGCTGCCTCATCTGTACCTGAAAGCACAACCTGAGCAACGCTCTCACGCGGAATGGCATTTCTCAAGCTGCCTCCCTGCAAAGAAGCCAGGCGCAGCCCTGCATCGAGCTGGCCGCTATTCAGGATCCTGTTCATGATCTTATTGGCATTACCGAGGCCTTTATGGATATCCATTCCCGAATGGCCTCCCTGCAATCCCTTAACAGTGAGTGTGTAAGCTAGGGCACCATCGGCAACCGGCTCTTCTGTGTAGGTTTTGGTCGCTGTTACGTCTACGCCACCCGCACAGCCGATATCGATCTCATCGTCCTGCTCCGTGTCGAGATTCAACAGGATATCGCCCTTGAGCACTCCGCCTTTTAGGCCCATAGCGCCAGTCATACCGGTTTCTTCATCTATGGTAAAAAGAGCCTCGATGGCCGGATGTTTAATTTCTGAAGAGGCGAGGATGCCCATAATTGCCGCTACACCGATGCCGTTATCGGCACCCAGCGTCGTTCCCTGCGCCTTTACCCAGTCGCCCTCGATCAGCATATTGATGCCCTGAGTAGCAAAGTCGAACTCCGTATCATTATTCTTCTGGTGGACCATATCCAGGTGCGACTGCAGAACGATTGTTTTAGCGTTCTCCATGCCGGTTGTGGCAGGTTTCCTTACAATAATGTTTCCTGTCTCATCCTGCTCTGCAACCAGTCCATTCTGAGCAGCAAAGTCCATCATAAAGGCCATCACCTGATCTTCTTTTTTTGAAGCGCGCGGAACCGCGTTGAGTGCCACAAAATTAGTCCACAGCTCGCGTGGTTCGAGCTGATCTATTTTATTGTCCATATTATTACTAATTCTCTAATACGATTAACAAATTCTTTAAAAAGCAGAAAGGCTGCCTTTATTTTGGCAGCCTTTTCTGTTTACCAGAGGCGGATACGCTCTTCTGGTTTCTTGTACAGCTTGTCGCCAGGCTGTACATTAAATGCTTTATACCAGGCGTCCATATTAACCGGAGCACCGATAGTGCGGTATTCTCCGGGTGAATGCGGATCGGTCAGGATAAACTGAGCAGCCGTTTCCGGAAGGATATTGCCTCTCCAAACCTGTGCCCATGACAGGAAGAAACGCTGATCAGGAGTGAATCCGTCGATCTTCTCTTCAGACTGGCCCTGTTTAGTCATCTTGAATGCCTCGTAAGCAGCGTTTAAGCCTCCCAGGTCACCAATGTTCTCGCCCATTGTGAATTTACCATTCACGTTCAAAGTATCCAGTACGGTGTACTTGTCGAACTGCTCGCCTAAAGCCTTGGTTTTCTCCTTGAACCTCGCCAGGTCATCGGCAGTCCACCAGTTGCGCAGACTTCCGTCCTTATCATACTGGCTTCCTGAATCATCAAAACCGTGCGACATCTCATGTCCGATCACCGCACCGATTCCGCCGTAATTAACGGCATCATCTGCATTCGGATCGAAGAATGGGAACTGCAGGATACCCGCAGGGAACACGATCTCATTCATCACCGGACTGTAGTAAGCGTTCACTGTAGGTGCAGTCATGCCCCAACGGCTACGATCAACAGGCTTACCCAATTGGTTCACCATGTCGTTATACGCCCATGTGTCTGCATTCCGCATATTCTGGAAGAAGGTAGCCGGAGTAATAGTCAGCCCGTCGTAGTTTTTCCAATTATCCGGATAGCCGATCTTCGGTCTGAACGCGTTCAGTTTGGCCAGGGCTTTCTCCTTGGTTACATCGCTCATCCAGTCGAGGTTCTTGATACGGATCTCAAATGCTTTTCTCAGGTTTTCAACCAGAACCTGCATTCTGGCTTTCGCCTCAGGCTTGAAATAGGTCTTCACATAAAGCTGACCCAGCAGATCGCCGATGGAATTGTCTGTCAGAGACGACATCCGCTGCCATCTTGGTGTCTGCACACGCTGACCGGATAATACCTGGTTGTACTCGAAATGTGCAGCAACAAAAGGTGAGCTCAGGTACGATGCTGAATTTTTAAGGACGTTCCACTTCAGATACACCTTCAGGTCATTTACCGGAGTGCTTTTCAGTGTAGTATTCAGCGCCGTAAAGAAGGATGGAACGCCTACCAGGATGGTATCCTGTCCGTTCGCCTTCATTTTGCTCAGCAAAGATGGCCAGTTAAAAACAGGCGTGCTCTTGCTGAACTCAGCTACTGCAAATTTATTGTACGTTTTGTGAGGATCGCGAAGCTCCACACGGCTAAGCTGACTCGCAGCAAGTGTCTTCTCGAAGTTGAAAACTAGGTCTGCATTCTTTTTCGCCTCTGCTTCTGAAGAGCCGGTGAGTACAAACAGCCTGGTTACGTATTTTTTGTAGGCTTCCTGGATCTTCAGGCTTCTGGCATCTGACTTCAGGTAGTAGTCGCGGTCAGGCAATGAGGTTCCGCCTTGTGAAAGCTGAGGGACCATGTTGTTCACATTCTTGCGGTCCTGGCCCACATAGAAGCTGAAAAATGGTGAGGCGAGCCCGCTGGTGCGAAGCACTGCTGCCTCATTCAGGGCACCATTCAGATCTTTGATAGCGTTAACACGTGCCAGGTCTTTCTTGATAGGAGTATAGCCAAGCTTTTCGATCGTCAGACTGTCCATGGCAGCGGTATAGAAGTCGCCTACACGTTTCTCGGCAGATCCTGCAGGTGCTTTTTTGTTAGCCGCAGCCTGCTCAATGATGTTCTTTACCGCATTGATGTTAAAGTCACGCAATACGTTGAAGCTGCCCCAGCGGGTTTCTTTAGCCGGTACAGGGTTGTTCTTGATCCAGGTTCCGCTGGCGTACTGATAAAAATCGTCACCAGGTTTTACCGAAAGATCCATATTGGCAGGATCGATAAATTTCGCTTGTGAGGGTTGTTGTGCCTGCGCCTGAAGCTGTAAAGCGACCAGACCAGGCAGGATAAGTTGAAGATATTTACTTTTCATGAATGATTATAACGTAAATCTTTATCTGTGTGAGGTGCAAAAATACCGATTTTACATGGAATAGAAAATGCAGTGAACATGAAGTGGCCCGCGAATCTATAAGAAGGAGGATGCGTGGTGCCTCCGTGGAGTAGCCATAGATGCTCACCGCATGCTGACCCGCTACTCACCCGACACTGAGTCGTTATTAACTGCAAAAAATCAGGTTGAGTACTAAATGACGATCAGCTGACCGTCGCTCGTGTACCCGCCCTGGTGCCAGGTAGACACCATTCTTTTGTGTTTTTATATCTAAACAATTTAGAGTCAATCTTGTAGCTTTTGTAAACATAAGTTATGGCAATCTACAATGATTTAAACAAGCAGTTTATAGAGGGCCGCTGGGTGGAAGGCGGAGAAGAGGATCATGTCGAAAATCTGAATCCATTTGACGATTCGGTGTTGAACTCTTTCAAAGCAGCGGGTAAAGACGAGGTTGATCGCGCGTTTAAAAATGCGAAAGAGGTGTCGAAGACCTGGAGCCGCACCAATCCACTCGTCAGGCGTGACCTGATGCTGAAGGCGGCCACTCTTCTGATGGAGCGGAAAGAGGAGTTTGTAGACTGGCTCATTAAAGAAGTGGGGAGTACCCGGATCAAGGCGGAAGTGGAGGTGAAGCAATCGTACGACATGTTGCTGGAAGCATCCGGCTACCCCACCAGAATGCACGGTATGGTGATTCCTTCTATTACCGATGGCAAGCAAACCTATGTATATCGTAAGGCCCTGGGCGTGGTAGCCATGATCAGCCCCTGGAATTTTCCTTTATATCTTTCCATGCGGACCATCGCTCCCGCCCTGGCATGCGGCAATACCATTGTGGTGAAGCCTGCATCACAGTCGCCGGTTACGGGAGGTACCATTATCGCTAAACTATTTGAAGAAGCGGGGCTGCCGGCCGGCGCTATGCATGTGGTGGTAGGGAAGTCGGCTGTGATCGGCGACTATTTCGCCGGTCATCCGGAGTCGCGTCTTATTTCTTTTACGGGTTCTACGCCTGTGGGCAAGGGAATCGGGCGAATCGGAGGAGAGGGACTGAAGAAGCTGGCATTGGAGCTTGGCGGTAACAACGTGTTCATCGTGCTGGATGATGCAGATATAGACCGCGCTGTGAACTCCGCTATATTCGGGCGCTACATGCATCAGGGACAGATCTGTATGTCGGTTAACCGCATTCTGGTTCATGAGAGCCGCTATGAGGAGTTTAAAGAAAAGTTTATCACCAGAGTGAAGAATATTCCATATGGAGATCCTGCTGATCCGAATACCGTGGTCGGTCCGCTGATCGATAAGAAAGCGGTGAAGCGGGTTGTGGACCTGATTGAGCGCACCGTTCAGGCGGGTGCCCGGCTGGAAGTGGGCGGAAAGGCCGACGGAAATGTGGTGATACCTTGTGTTCTGTCGGGCGTAACACGGGATATGCCTATCTTTCAGGAGGAAGTGTTCGGTCCCGCAGTTGGCCTGATCTCGTTTAAAGACGATGAAGAGGCGATTGACCTAGCGAATGCGACAGACTTCGGTCTGAGCGGAGCATTACACACCAGGGATATTCAACGTGGTATCCAGATGGCCTTGCGGGTGGAAACGGGAATGATCCATATCAACGACCAGTCTGTCAATGACGAGGTGAATACACCTTTTGGGGGCGAGAAAGACTCGGGTGTGGGCCGGTTCGGCGATGACTTTATTGTGGATGAAATGACCACTGTGCAATGGATCAGTATACAGGTGGAACCCCGGAAGATGCCGTTCTGATCTGGAATATAGTTGAGGGCACAATCAGGGCCAGAGGTTGCAAGCGCAGCCCCTGGTCCCGGCGTACCGCACTATTTAGCAACCATCTTGTAAACGCGTACGTAGTCGACTTCCATCACTTTGGGGAATACGCTGTCGTCTACTCCCTCCGCACCACCCCAGTTGCCACCTACGGCAACATTCATGAGCAGGTGGAAACGCTTGTCGAAGGGCCAGGCTGCATAGCCTGTGCCGTTATTAATGAATTCGAAGATCAGCTCGTTCTGGATATATCCCCGGATGGCATAGGGAGTCCAGTCCAGGCGGTACAGCTGATACTCATCGAAAGCTTTGGGGAACTTTCTAGAGGCACCCTTTTGTGTGTTGATCATGCCGTTGAAGGCTTCGGTATGCACCGTTACGTGGATATTTGTCGGGTCGTACCCCACATGCTCCATGATGTCAATTTCTCCTGATCTGGGCCATGTTCCATAGGCATTATCCGTAGGGAGCATCCAGAGGGCGGGCCATGTGCCACGCCCTGAAGGGATCTTCGCCCGGATTTCGAAACGTCCGTAGAGAAAATCTCCCTTGCCTTTGCTTACCAGGCGGGCCGAGGAGTAGGCATTCGTCCCTGAGTTTTCCTTTCGGGCGGTGATGGTTAATATGCCGTTGTTGACGCTCGAGTTGCTGAGGTTGTTGGTATAGTTCTGCAACTCGTTATTTCCCCAGCCGCTTCCGCCCAGGTCATATCCCCATTTGGCAGGATCAGGTGCGCCGCTGTAATCGAACTCATCTGACCACTGAGGGCTGGTCTCGAAAGTCCAGCCTTTATCAGTGGGCTTGCCCCCGTCTACTACAGTGGTATCTTTGGGTATCGGCTTCAGGTCTGCTCTTCCCGAACAGGCCATGAGCAGGCCGGCAAGAGCTAGTTTACCAATGATTAGTGTTTGCATCTTATATATCTTGATGTTCCGGGTCATATGCTGTTTCTTAAGATGAGCGACTATTGAAGCTCGAATAAACCTAAGTAGAAGATCCCTGGCGTTTGATGACCCTCACCTCCGGGTTGAATAACGATCTGATCGTACATCGTTACGGAAGAAATGGACGAGAAGTCAAACGTCAGTTCCACCCATTTATTCAGTTCGGGGACCTGCTGGATCACTTCTTTCTGGGTCTGCCAGGCATTGCCTCCGGCCAGTGAATTTTGAAGCTTCACGGCAACCTGTTGCTTGACTGCCGGGTATTCATTTCCACCGGGGAAGAAGACCATCATCTTGAATTTGTTTCTTGTACTCAGGTCGAGGCGATAGTCGAGAGTGGTTTGCAGATTCCCGTACTGGTTGGCTTCGCCCGCCAGACGCTGATAGTACCCAACTTTCGCTACGGTGTAGAGTCCCTGCGGGAAGGGGTTGTCAAAGTTGTTCTTAAACACGATGGCATCTGCCCTCCATGGGATGGTGCCTGTGCCGTCGAAGCGGTCCATCAGATTCGCCGTTTTCAACGGTTTCTCCACAACAGGGCGTGAATATCCCTTTGGAGCCAGGCGCAGGTACCAGGCATTGGCGGGATTGGCTTTGTCGGCAGCCTTCAGGTAGAGCTCGGTTTCGTTCAGCTTCAGGATCTCGTACTTCGACATTCCGGTGTAGTAGGCTATAAAGCCACCTCCGGAGATAGAAAGGTACTGTTTGCCGCCTTCTTCGGAGATGCTCCATTTCATGTTTGCGGGAGGGGTGTAGGCCACCGTGCGGTCATCACCGGCACCGCCGCCGTCGAGTCCTGCTGCATTGGCGCCGTTTGCGAATGTCGTACCGTTGTTCACGTAGGTATAAGCCAGGTTATTGCTTAGCGTGAAGGTCATCTCGTCGTCGTAGAAGCCCAGGTCTTTCTTTTCGTTCGGGCCTGCTGTGTACCATTCTGGTGTCGACGAGCTTGCTGGTCCTACGCCCAGGTGGCCGGGGAAATCTTTTTCAATAACCCAGGTTTTACCTGCGATATTGCTGCCTCCACCAGTCAGGAAGTTATAATCGGGCCGGTCGAGCATCTCCGGCTTGGTCTGGGCAATTTTCAGGGTCTGTGTCTTGCTGGCAGAGCCGCCGCTGGTGTAGATGGTGAGGGTCACCACATAATCGCCTGAAAGAGGGAAGGTGCCTGTGATCTGATCGCCGGCACCGGTTTGTCCGTTGCCCAGATCCCATACGGCGCGGTTCACCGGACCGGACTCATTTTTGAAAGTGATGATGTTGGCATTGTTAGAAGAGGGTGTGGCGGAAAACTTTACCTGTTCCTCTGTAGGAGCAGGGCCAAGCTCCGGATCTTCCACCTGGCAGCCGGTAAGTCCTGTTGCCAGAAGCAGCAGCAGGAGCAGTTTATTCAAATGTGCTTTCATCTTAGATCGGGTAAGAGATTAAAAATTAGGTTTCAAGACGCCGGCACACTGGTCGATCTCGCTTTGAGGGATCGGAAAGAGGCCCCGGGTGGCCGGATTGAACGTCACGTTGAAATCCACCTGATCGCCCACATAGCCGGGTCCGCGCTTGTTCTGAATGGTGATGTTCTGGCTCGCTACATTCAGTCCCTGACGTAAAAGGTCCCAGTAGCGGTGCCCCTCGAGGGCGAGTTCCACTCTCCGTTCCTGGTAGATGTTGGCCAGGGAAGCAGGTTTTTCGGGCAGATCGACGCGGTTTCTGACGCGGTTGAGGTAGGCTTGCGCCTGACTGCCTCCTGTTGCCAGTTCCAGCTCTGCAGCCATCAGCAGGACATCTGAAAAGCGGATTGATCTGTAGTTATTACCCCAGTTGAGTTCGTACTGCCCGTTTACTGGTCTGTATTCATTTGTGGTTGTGTACTTTTTGCTGAAGAGACCGGTATGCTGATATCCGGTGGAAACCGTTCCTGTCAGGTTGTCGGCCTGAGAGAGGATGGTCACTGCCTTTCGCGGATCGTTAGGTTCGAAGGCATTGCTGAGTTCCTGAGTAACGGGAGCAAAGCTCCATCCGGAGTTGTAGTTGGGATCTCCGTTGATACGGGGACCCTGCATCAGGGGCTGCATATTGCCTTCGCCTCCCTGAATATAATTCCAGTCAAACCAGGGGTTGTCGCTGGAATAGGAGATCTCCCATACGGATTCCTTGCTGAACTCATTCGCCTTGGTAAAGTTGTCGGCATAATTATCAAGCAGGGTATGGCCGCTGTTATTGATCAGGTCTCTGAGCTGCTCGAGTGCGTAGGTGGCATTCACTGCGGTGGTGCCTGCCTGGAGATCGGCTTTGTAGACCCCTTTGTAGAACAGGTACACTCTGGCGAGCAACGCCTGCGCAGACCAGCGTGTTGCATGAGCTTTGCTGGTACGGAGGTCGGCTTTTTCCAGTGCCGGGAACGCTTCTACGAGATCGAGAGCGATTTGTCCGAATGTTTGTGCAGGCTCTGCCTGTGGGCTGCAGTATTCGCCCAGCGATTGAGGTGTCAGGATTAGCGGAATGTTGCCGAACCATTTCGCCAGGTCGAAGTAGAAGTGCGCTCTAAGGAACTTACATTCGGCAGTGATGCGGCTCCGTGTTTCTTCACTCATGGGGATGTCGGGCAGCTTCTGCAGAAGCAGATTAGCGCGATAGATGCCGGTATAGTGGTTCGCCCAGTATACCCTGATGAGGGAATTGGTAGTCAGGATATTCTGCTGGTCGACCTGGATCATATCCGGAGAGTCGGAGCGGCTGGCCCCGCCGGCATAACTATCGTCTGAAGCAATGTCTGCCAGCATCGGATCGGGACTGAATCCTCCTCCGCCGGCATTGGTATGCCACTGAAGTGCGTCATATACGCTGTTCAGTGCTTCCTGGGCATCTTTTTCGGTCTTGTAGAAATTCTGTTCCACGCGGTTATCGAGAGGTGCCAGATCCAGGAACTTTTTGCAGGATGAACTGCTGCCAAGCAAGAGCCCTGCTGTCAGTATAATGGTGAATTGTCTAGTTGTTGCTTTCATCGTTTCTCATTTAAAAGGTAGCACTTAAACCGAAGCGGAAGGTCCGCGCCTGTGGGTAGATACCGCGGTCGATACCAATATCGAGGCTGCTCCGTGCACCTATTTCCGGATCGAAGCCGGTGTAATCAGTCAGTGTGATAAGGTTATCAGCAGAACCGTAGATGCGCAACCGCTGAAGTCTGATCTTTTTGGTCAGCGCAGTTCCAAAGGTATAGCCGAGTTGCAGGGTTTTCAGGCGTACATAGTCTCCGTCTTCGAGGTACAGGTCTGAAATGCGGGTATAGTTACCGTTGGCATCGTTCCACGTAAAACGTGGGCGTTCATTTGTGCTGCCTTCTCCCGTCCAGCGTTCCAGATACAGGGTTTGCATGTTGGAGGCGGAGAAGTCGTGTCTGCGGGTTCCGTTGAAAATCTGGTTTCCGAACGCGCCTGTGAAGAAGCCATTCAGGTCAAATCCCTTTACTGCCACACCGAAAGTGAAGCCTGCGGTGACTTTAGGAGTAGGGTTGCCGATCATGGTACGGTCTGCCTGATCGATCACGCCATCGCCGTTCATGTCTTTGAAGCGCACGTCGCCGGGCTGAGCATCGGGCTGGATGCGTTTCCCGTTCATGCTATAGGCCTCTATTTCGGCAGGGTTCTGGAAGATGCCGTCTGTTTCATAGCCGTAGAAATAGGAGAATGGCCGCCCGATAGTGCTTCGTTGGACCTGTCCGTAGGTGGAGATACCGGCGCCGCCGAGAATACGTTCGGCATTATTGATTTCAGTTACCTCATTCTTGTTGAAACTTCCGTTGATGCCGGCGGTGACGTTCACTTGTCCGAGCTTCTGCTGGTAGTTCAGTGCCAGTTCGATCCCGGAGTTTCTTACCGATCCGCCGTTCGCTGTTCCGGCTGCTACGCCGACGCTGAGCGGGATGGGAACCTGCAGCAGCCAGCCTTTAGTCGTTTTGATATAGTAGTCGGCTGAAAAAGATAGTTTGTTTTTCATGAACGACAGGTCAAGACCGATGTCGGTTTGCTCTGAAGACTCCCACTTGATGTCGGGATTGGCGATATAAGAGGGAGAAGCGCCGTTGATATATCCGTTGCCTGTACCGTTGTAATAGGTATATCCACGCCCCACACCGATTACCGCTGCCCAGGGATAATCACCGATCCGGTCATTTCCATTTTGTCCCCATGAGGCACGCAGCTTTCCGAAGCTCAGGAAGTTGCTTTCGCTGAGGAAGCTTTCTTCACTGAAGATCCATCCGGCGGAGACTGCAGGGAAATAGCCGTAGGGGTTGTTTTTACCAAATTTGGAAGAACCGTCCCTACGTAGGGAGGCAGACAGGAGGTATTTATTATTATAGCTGTAGTTGACACGTGAAAATAGGGAGAACAATGCGCTTTCGGCTGCTCCTCCGGTAGCTTTCGCTGTACCGGCATCTACAGCCAGATTCAGATAAGCCATGTTCGGGTCGCTCACTACCAGTCCGGTATTCGAACCGAACAGCGTTTCGCTGTTTTCTTTCCTGCTGGTGGTTCCGAGGGTTAGGCCCAGAGAATGCTTGTCCCAGTCCTGTTTGTAGTTCAGCACATTCTCCGCCTGCCAGGTATAGTAGCGGTCTACGTTCTTGTTGACACTCGAATTCGCATTCTGCTGCGCGGAATTGAGGTAGAAGATTGGGGTATAGTTGTTGCCGTTCACATATCCGAGGTCAATGCTGAAAGCAGAGCGGAAGGTAAGCCCCTCGATGATCTTTAGTTCAGCATAGGTGTTGCCGACTACTTTGTCTACACGAGTGAGACCATTTAGAACGGCGAGCCGGGCAAGCGGGTTCACCACTTCCTGCGCGACGTATGGTGAAATGCCGTAGAAGTTACCCTCAGGATCACGGACGGCGTTGACGTTGTAGCTGCCGGTGATAGCGGGGTCTGTTTCCACTACCGGAGTGATGGGATCGAGATTGATCGCATTGTTAAGCAGACCGCCGAACTCCTGATTAGGGTCTATCGCCGAGCGGCGAATATGAGAGTAGGCGATGTTTGCACCAACCTTCAAAAAGTCTTTTACCTGGTTGTCTGAATTCGCACGGAAGGTATAGCGTTTGAATTTTGATTTATCCCCTCCAACAAGTCCTTCCTGATCGAACAGGGAGAAATTGGCGGCGAAGCTGTTTTTAGCTGTTCCACCGGTTACTGCCACCTGATGGTTGTTAATAGGGGCATCGGTTTGAAAGAGTGCTTTCTGCCAGTCTGTGCCGGTCCCTGAAGGGTATTTGCTGACGTCGGCGAATGGAATAGAGAGGCCGGCATTAGCGGCTCCTTCGTTCATCATGACCGCATACTGGCGCGAATCCAGCAGTCGCATTTGTCGCCATGCATTCTGCACTCCCGTATAGCCGTCATACGATATGTGCATCTGACCATCTTTGGCACCGCCGCCTTTGGTGGTGATGAGTACCACCCCGTTTCCGCCGCGGGCACCGTAGATCGCTGCAGAAGCGGCATCCTTCAGTACGTCCATGGATTCAATATCGGCAGGGTTGAGATAGTCGATGCCGCCCACCTGAAATCCGTCGACGATATAGATAGGAGAGGCGTCACCGTTAGTGCCAATTCCGCGGATGCGGACGGTAGGGGCATCACCCGGCTGCCCGGAAATATTGGTTACCTGCACACCGGCTACACGGCCCTGGAGAGCCTGCTCGATCCGTTGCACGGGTGTTTGGGTGATTTCCTCCGGTTTAACTGAAGAGATAGCTGCTGAGATCTCCCGCCGCAACTGGGTACCATAACCGATTACAACGACCTCGCTCAGGTTGGTAGCGGTCTCTGTCATGATAATGGTAAGTGGACTGGCATCAGTAACCGTCTGCCGATGTGTTAACGTTCCGATCTGGGTAAAGACGAGTACAGATCCGACCCGGGGAACGCGGATGCTGAACCTTCCGTCGGGTCCGGAGGAAGTAGCTAAAGAAGTCCCCTGAACCGTGACGGTGACACCGGGGAGTGCGGAGTTGTCATCTTTGAGAATGACTTTACCTGTTATCTGCAAGCCCTGAGCACTCAGGTTGGCTGCATAGAATAACAAGATGCATAGAAAAGAGGTAATTCTTTTTTTCATAGCACTTATAGTTTGGTTAGTTTGTTTCAGGATGGGATCCTGCGTTGCAACAAATATAGATAGCTTTCGGTAGCAATGGCAGAGAGGGATATCCTAAATCAACTATACAGGACGCCTGAACCCCTCATTATACCCCTACATCACCACTACACAAGCGAATTATTATACAGGATATGAAGCTGAAGCGGCCTGTAAAGGTGGATTCGAAGGCCTACATCGAATTCTTTTTTAATATCGGCTTTGATTGATTGGAAGAAATACTATTGGTAGATTTACTGATGATGAAGCTTCTTTATCTAACCATTATAATCTGCTTTATTTACCTCGATTCGGTAGCTCAAAATCCGATAGGCCTGCCACAGGTCGTTAATTATGACAACCTGGAATATAAAGCAGGAATCCAGAACTGGGCCGCTGATCAGGATCAGGAGGGAAGGGTGTACTTTGCCAACAACGAGGGCTTGCTGTCCTTTGATGGCAAACACTGGAGGCTCTACGCACTACCCAATAAAACAGTCGTACATGCTGTGAAAGCGGCGGAAGATACACGCATTTACGTGGGAGCTCAGGATGAGATCGGCTTCTTTGAACCAGATAGCCGGGGAATGCTGACCTTCAGGTCGCTGAAAGCCCGGATTCCTGCATCAAGCCGTCAGTTTGCGGATGTATGGAACATCTGTCAGGCTGATAAGGCCACATTTTTCAGAACAACAGACAAGATTTTTTACCTGAAAGACGATGCCATCAGGGTGTATCGGACGGGTACAGAATGGACGTTTTTGGGGGAGACGGGAGACGCGGTATATGCTCAGGAGCGGAATAAGGGGCTTATGGTTTTCAGGGATGGAACCTGGCTCATTGCCTCGGACGACGAGGTCTTCAAAGAAGGGATTGTAACCGCCGTGCTTGATTATGCTCCGGGAGTAAAGCTTATTGCCACGCTTAAACATGGATTGTTCCTGCTGTCGGACGGCAAGCTCAGCAAGAAAGCGACGGCCCTTGACGGTACTTTTGAGACCAGCTATATCTACTGTGCCATTGCCATCAACAAAGATTGGTTTGCATTGGGCACCACCTCCTCAGGTTGTTATATTATGGATCGCAACGGGCACGTTGTGCAGCAGTTTTCAGGGAGCGAAGGCCTGCAGACGAACTATGTGCGCAACCTATTTGTAGATAAGGGGAAAAACCTGTGGATTGCGTTGGACGACGGGCTCAGCCTGGTGGCCATTAACAGTGCTGTGAAGCAGATCTTTCCCGACCTGAAGAAGCAGATCAGCAGTTATTCGGTGCGGATTTTCGACAAGCACCTGTATGTAGGGGCATCCAACGGCTTGTTTTACCTTCCCTTGAACATGGATATCAAGGATCTCAGCTACTCGAAGGGGCAGTTTCGCGAGGTAAGTGCGTTAAAGGGTCAGGTTTGGGGATTGTCTGAAATCAACAGGCAGCTTTTACTTGCGCATGAAGACGGTGTGTTTACCGTGCGCGAAAATATGCTGAACAGGGTGCCGGCGACTCAGGGGACCTGGCTTTTTGAAGCCCTTTCGGCCGTGGAGCCCTCCCCCTATACCATCGCAGGTACTTACGAGGGTCTGCAGTTATTGCGCTATGAGCAGGGTGCGTTTAAGGGGGGCCACACGATCAGACCGCTGGAGAGGACCTCCTTACGGTTTATGGCTTACGATGGAGGTACCAATGTGGTGTGGGCATCACACCCGTACCGCGGGGTATTCAGGATTCAGCTTTCCGCAGACTACCGCCGCATCCTGAGCAAGAGCATCCTGACGAAAGAAGACGGGCTTCCGTCGACGCTTGGGAATTACATCTATCACATCAAAAACAGGATTGTTGCTGCCACGCAGGACGGCATCTACGAATATAACGAGGGGAAGAAGCGGTTTGAGCGATCTGCATTCTTCTATCCCTATCTGAAGAATACGCGCGTACACTACCTGAAGGAAGACCAGTCGGGAAATGTCTGGTTCGTGAACGAGAAGAAGCTGGGGGTGATTGATTTCAATACCCGGTCGAAAGTCAATGCGGTAGTGTATATCCCGGAACTTACCTCGCGCATTGTGTCGGGGTTTGAGCATATCTATCCTTACGACCAGCAGAATGTGTTTGTAGGTTCCAATAAGGGTATGTACCATATCAACTTTCAAAAATACAGGGCGATGCGGAATGAACTTCATGTGCTGCTTGCGCAGGTGAAAGTTTTTGGGGAGAAAGACAGCCTTGTTTTCGGCGGATATGGGCGGCAGGCTGCGGGCGAGTCCATGAAGCTTTCGTATGACCGGAACTCCATCCAGTTTGAGTTTGCTTCAACCCTGTTTGAACAGCAGAATAATATTGAGTTCAGTTATCAGCTGAGCGGTTTTGATAGCCAATGGTCGGCTTGGGGTACCAAGGCAGAAAAGGAGTACACCAACCTTCCTTCAGGCTCCTATGTATTCCGGGTAAAGGCTCGCAATAATTTAGGAAATCAGTCGGCGCCTCTTGAATACCGGCTGACGATCAGTCCCGCCTGGTACGAAACCTGGTGGTTCTACCTGCTTTGTTTCGTGGCTGCTGCAGGTGCTGTTTTCCTGGTCATCAGACGACAGAAAGGGAAGCATCTTAAAGAACAGGAACGGCTTAAATACGTGCATCAGCTCGAGATGGAGCATAATGAGCGGGAGATCATGAAGCTGCACAATGAAAAGCTGACTGCAGATGTGGACTACAAGAACAAGGAGCTGGCATCGATCACGATGCACCTTGTTCAGCGAGGGAAGTTGCTGGCCAGGATCAGGGAGGAGCTCCTGCAGGAGACCAAAGACAGCAACAATAGCACCGAGCTGCGGCGCGTGATCAGGCTGCTGACGGAAGCGGAGAATAATGATGCGGACTGGGGGCAGTTTGCCCGGCATTTCGATCAGATCCATTCCAATTTCCTGAGCCGCCTTAAAGAGCGGTTCCCTGATCTGAGCTCAAATGATCTGAAGCTTTGTGCATATCTGAAGATGAACATGACATCAAAAGAGATTGCCCAGCTGATGAGCATTACTATCAAGGCGGTAGAGGTAAGCCGCTACCGGTTGAGGAAGAAACTTCAGATTCCTTCGGATGTACCGCTGTTCGACTATCTGCTCAAAGCTATCGACTCCAGGGAGCAGATGCCGGGTCCCTGATGAGGTTTGGCTCTGTGAACATTTTAAGCCTGATTTGTTTAGGATAGATGCACTACAGATCTGCGACGGCATCAGAAAAACAGGCGATCTTAATCATTGTGGCTTTTATGCTGCTAAAACTGCTTGTCCACCTTCCTTTCAACGGGCGTTATGGATATCATGCAGATGAGCTTCTCTATATGGCCATGGCCGATCAGCTCGCCTGGGGATATAAAGAAGGTCCGCCTTTGATCTCCTTTATCACCTGGGCCGTGTTGCAGGTATCAGAAAATTCACTTTGGGTGCTTCGTTTGCTGCCGACGGTCAGCGGTGCTGTACTGGTAGGTCTGACCGGATGGATCACCGTATTGCTGGGAGGGGGACCGCGGGCGGTGCTCATAGCGTGTACAGCTATCCTTCTGGATCCGTCTTTTCTGGCGACGGGCTATATGATGCAGCCGGTCATATTTGATCAGCTGAGTTGGGCCCTTTCCTGTTTGTTCCTGATCCGCTTTATCAAAAGCGCCGAGTGGATCAATCTGCTATACCTGGGCATTACAGTGGGTTTGGGTATGATGAACAAGTTTTCTATTGCCGTGTACCTGTTCAGTTTGCTGGCTGCAGTAATAATGCAGAACCGGAGAGCCTTATCATGGAAGGGCCTGTTGTTGGTCTTTCTGCCGGCATTGATCATCGTGTTTCCGCATGTTCTGTGGCAGGTTCATCAGGGTTTTCCGTTTGTGGACCAGATGGGCGAACTCGAAAAATACTATTGGTCTAAAACGGACTATCCTACACTCATCAAGCAGCTGGTGCTTGCGCATGGGCTGTCGGGACTCGTGTGGATAACAGGTCTGGTATGCATTTTGGCAGGTTCAGCACGCTTGCGTGCGTACCGCTTTGTTGGCTTAAGTTTTTTACTTCTGCAGCTCGTGTTTCTATACCTCCAGGCGAAGACCTATTATTCATTCGGCGCGTTTCCTGCACTCTATGCTGTCGGTGCGATCTTTATCGCCCATCAGTTGGACGTATGGAAGAAGAACCTTGTAACCAATGGATTTTTCGTCATGATTGTTGTTTCAGGCTTGCTGGCCTTACCTGCTGTGGTTCCCGTTCTGCCAATACATGATACAGTTGCCTGGCTGGAGGCCATGAAGCGGCATACGGCTATCACAGGTCCTCTTCAATGGGACGATGGGAGGGTACACCGGCTCCCGCAGTATTTTGCACAAATGCTGGGTTGGGAAGAGCTGGCGGCGCGGACTGTTGGTGTGCTCCGTTCACTTCCCGAATCGAAAAGGTCAAGAGCCCTGATCCTGACAGATAATTATCAACAGGCGGGCGCTATAGCATTCTACGCGAAAGAAGAGGTGCCCGGCATGGCTTCTATCCGGCCAAGTTTTTTTTCGCAGAGCAACGCTCAGCACGCTGCTGCGGAATACACCATCCGGGTGACTTCGGGAAGGGGTCAGGGTAGCGGTATACCGGCAGGCCTGGTAAGTAGTCATCGCATAGAGTATCCGAACGCAGAAGTGAACGGTTCTGTGATTTACCTGATCAGACGTACCGGTATACTGGCCTACCGCTCTCCTTAATAGCGGTTGTGGATCCCGGTCATGACCCTGACCATTTCTGCCCTGATCTCTGCAGTTGGGCGGGTATAGTTGTTGTTCATATACGAGTATATCAGACGCTTGCCTTTCCGGGTAATAAGATAGCCGCTTTGGTTGTGCACATTGGATAGGGAGCCTGTTTTGGCCCATACAAAAGGTTTTCCGTTGTCGGTCTTATACGCGGTGCGCAGCGTTCCGGTCAGGCCTCCTGCAGGCATCATATCGAAAAGACGCTGTTCGTCGCCTACCTTTTCCCTGAGCTTGCGAAGCAGGGCGATCATGGTTGCAGGGGTGAAGAGGTTTTGCCGCGATAAGCCCGAGCCGTCTGCCCACTGTGGTTCATCAGGCAGATCCTTCATGAATTTCTCCTTACTGTATCGGATGACTTGTTGTGTGCTGAGGGGGCCAGGCAGGGTAGAGGAGCAGACCAGAAGAAGCTGCTCGGCTATGAAGTTGTCGCTCGGAAGCATCAGCCGACGGTAGACCGAGTCGGAGCTGGCCGAGTAAAGGGTTCGCGCACTATCCGGCATGGTCATTTTTAGCATTCCCAAAGGTCGCTTCAACGTATCCGCCAGCATGGCCAGTGTGAGTTCATCGCTTGTCTTCCAGGGAATTTCCTGCTTGAATCCTCTGGGAGCCTTTCCGGCGGGGTATCTGAATACGTTGCTGTTCAGGTCTCTGCTGACGGTATATTCATCCGGGCGGAAAGAGGGATCCTGCTTCAGGTAGATCTTCAGGTAGGAGGGCGAAATGCGGAGTTCGCCCTGGTCATCTGCGGAGAGGATGGCGACGTTATTCTGAAGGGGGAGTGCTGATATTTCGGCCTGATAATAGGCGTCGTAATCGCCGTAGGGCCATCCCCTTCCGTAAAAGTTTCCAGAGTAGTTTCCGGCAGCATAAAACAATTTCTTCCTGCTATTCTTCAGGAGTTCATAGACTTTAATCGATTTCAGGGTGGTATGCAGAAGGGCGGGGTCGCCGGTACCCCAGAATATCAGTGAATCACTTCTTTCTATATAACGTAGGCCGGGGATGGAGTCTCCCAGCATGTTCAGGCAAGTGTAGAGGGTGAGAATCTTGGTGTTGGAAGCAGGGGTGAAATACTTGTGGGCGTCTTGTTCGAAGATCATCTTGTTCTTGTCGAGGTCATAAAGAGCAAAGCCGGTGAAGTGATCCTCATTGACTACTGAACCGGTGATGATTTTTTTAATCTGACGCTTCTTTATTTTCTGGCCGAAACTTGCGGTGGCGGATAAAAGACAAAGTAGCAGCAGGAGGCATGTGGAGGATGCTCGGAGGATCATGATGTGTGTGATGAGAGGATGAAATAAATGTGTCTGAAATTAAGAACTCTTTCGGTAAATTGAGCGTGCAGGAACAAACAAATTTTGCATTTTTGAGAAATATGCATGTAAAAAGATACGATTTCGACAGATATAAGGATCATTCATTTGAAAACCGGTTCGTACGCTATGTGGATTTACGGAAACTCGTGCAGCAAGCAGAAGAAAAAGGTATTTCTGTATCAGTTCTGGGTCATTCTGTGGAAAAAAGAGAGATCTGCCGGTTGAGCCTTGGTTCGGGCAAGGTGGTGGTGCTGCTCTGGAGTCAGATGCACGGCGACGAATCTACCGCTACGCTGGCGATATTCGATTTGCTGAATTTTCTAACGAGCGATGATGAGGAGAATAGTTTCCGGTCGATGCTCTTGCAGACATGTACGTTCCACTTTATACCGATGCTGAATCCGGACGGCGCGGAACGCTGGCAGCGGCGGAATGCCCAGGGAATTGATATTAACCGCGACTTCCTGGCTCTGCAGAGTCCTGAAGCAGGTATCCTGAAAACACAGCGGGAGTTGCTGAAGCCTGCCTTTGCTTTCAATCTGCATGATCAGGATAGCGTTTGGTCGGTTACCGGGAGCCTCAAACCCGCGCTGATATCCTTGTTGGCTCCTCCGGCGAAGCGCTCGCTTGAATTTACACCATCTATGCGTCGGGCAGTACAGATCATTGCTGGCTTATATGAACGCCTGGAGTTGGAAATACCCGGGAATACGGGGCGCTGGAAAGATGAATATGAACCACGTGCGGCGGGGGAAACCTTTCAGCAAGCGGGGGTTTCGACTATCTTGGTAGAGTCGGGTGGCTATAACGATGAAGCAACGAAGCAATACGTGAGGAAGCTTAATTTTGATGTTTTGCTACATGCGTTTCAGCAGATTGCTTCAGGTGAGACCCTGGATGAAGATGCCGCTACGGAGATCTACAGGAACATGCCCCTGAATACCAAGGAGATCTTTCATATAATACTCCGCAATTGCCGCTTGAATACTGCTGCGGGTTTTATTTCGGTGGATATCGCCCTGAACCATGAGGCTATAGATGAGCAGGAGCAACGGACGTATCTGATTGCCGATCTCGGAGATTTGTCGACTTTCACAGCGTACAAAGCAATAGACGCTGAAGGTGCGGAGCTCCGCGGCGGATTAATAGAGCTGAACGCCAGGGCAAACTTCACATTAGGTGCAGAGGAGGAAAAAAGCATAATTTTTGAAGAAGGAGCGCTGAAAGAATATGACTTTGAGGAATGAAGGTGGCGGCTCTCTTTATAGCTTTTAGGCTGGGTATGGCTATGGGGTATAAGGCTCCTGCCAGAAACTGTGGGAGCGATTCTCTTTCTATATCAACTTTGAAAACTTCACTGACAGGCAGCAGACTCGTTTCGATAGTATCTACACGGGAGCAGCAACACAGCCTGTTTTCAGGGATATCTACGCACCTCTGGATGGTTTTGTAGTGAATGGCGGAATTAAATTCAGGCTTTGACAGGATTTAAAAAAAATAATTACAACTACTTATTTTCTAGTTTGTTGTTAATCAGTATATTAAAATTTTACTTGATTTTCGCGGGAATAATTCATAAGAGGAAAATTCTTAATTTCGTGCTGAAATAATCGCTTGGACTTTACCCATGTGAAGAAATCGATCAGGTGTATGGTCGCAATGCGTATCTTGTTTGATCCGTATCGGACAGAGAAGCCTGAATAGTATTTAAAATTTAACTATGATATTGACAAATATCCCTTTTCCCGAATTTATTAAAGACTTCGAGGAAACTCTCGATCACCTCTTTCATGAGAAAGAAGATATTAACCAGCTGAGTCTGGAAAGAGGTTTGCCCCCTGAAATCATCAATGGTATTATGGCGAAGCGGCCGCTATCTGTGGCTATCCCGGAGCAGTATGGTGGTCGGGGTTCAAAGGTGAAAGAGTGTCTGGGACTACTTGCAGCCGCTTCGTATGAATCGCTGCCCCTTTCTCTTACATTTGGGATCAACATTGCCCTATTTCTTGAGCCCATTTCAAAATATGCGAATGAAGAGGTGAAGCAGGGAATTTTTAACCGTTTCCTGGAAAATCAGAATATGGGTGGGTTGATGATCACGGAGCCAGGATATGGCAGTGACGCCCTGAATATGAAGACGGCCTATACGCAAACAGAGAACGGTTATAAGATCAAGGGAAGTAAACACTGGCAAGGGCTGACCGGACTTGCGGACTATTGGCTGATTGCATCGCGTAAAGAAACCAATGGAGAGCTTGGTCGCGATATCGATTTCTTTATTTGCGAAGGCGAGAAAATTGTGGTGGAAGAGATCTTCGACAACGCAGGTTTGTACATGATTCCTTACGGGCTAAACAAGCTGGATCTTGAAGTGCCTGCTAACTATAAACTGCAGCCGGAATCTACGGGCATCAAAATGATGCTGGACATTCTGCACAGAAGCAGAATGCAGTTTCCGGGAATGGGAATGGGCTTTATTAAGCGCATGCTGGACGAAGCTATAGGACATTGTAAAAACAGGATTGTTGGGGCAGGAAATCTGCTGTCCATTGATCAGGTTCAGTTTCAGCTTGCACGTATCCAGTCGGCCTTTACTATTTGCTCTGGAATGTGTTCAAGAAGCAGCGATATCAGCAGCATTGATCACAACCTGGCAGCAGAAGGGCTTGAGGCCAATAGTATGAAAGCTGTTGTGACCGACCTGATGCAGGAATCGGCGCAGCTGTTGGTTCAGGTTTCGGGAGCGAATGGCTACCGGATCAGCCACATTGGCGGTAGGGGTATTATGGATAGCAGACCGTTCCAAATCTTTGAAGGTTCGAACGAAATGCTGTATACTCAGATTGCTGAGATGATGACGCGGGCGATGAGGAAAGGGAAACAGTCTAATGTATATGCATATCTGAAGGAACTGAAGCTTACAGCACAGGCTTGTGAATATTATAAAAAGGATCTGAGCTTTGAGTTAAGTGCAACACTGACTCAGCGTAAGATGGTAGATCTCGGTAAGGTATTTGCGCGTGTGATCTGCACAGAATATGTTTTGCAGCTGCAACAAAAAGGATTCAGGAAAGACCTTGTTGAAAACAGTATCCGGATGATCCAGCAGGAGATATCAGGTCTCATTTGCGCTTACCACTTTGACAACACCGTTCAGGTAGTAGATGATTATGCTGAAAACAGCTCATGGCTGAACTTTTAAGTTTCTTTTAGATATTCTAAGAACTAAATAACAGCAAAAGGCTCCTAATTAAGGGGCCTTTTGCTGTTTATGGACCCTGCGCCGGTTATACCTGCCTGCAGTTTTTCGCGGATTTTCTCTAAGTATGATACAAAGCGACAGGATACGTTCATTAACGTGTACCATCCTCGTACTTTTATGTGCAATTACATGGATATGTGCATGTCTATGTAGCTGTACCGTAATAAGAAAGCTTTGAATATGTCGTTAAAGATCCTGCTCCTGTCGAATAACTTTTATCCGGACATCGGAGGTATTGAAATAAACTCAGAAATCCTGGCGACTGAGTTTGTAAAGGCCGGGCATCAGGTTCGGATCATTACCTGGACAGCGGATGGTCAGGAAAACAGGTTTCCCTTCCGAGTCGTCAGGAAACCAGGAAAGATGGATCTGATCAGGGAGCATAGTTGGGCAGATGTAGTCTTTGAAAATAACCCTTGTCTGCGGTTGACATGGCCCAATGTCTTTTTGGGAAAACCCAGCGTTATCGCGCTGAACACCTGGGTGTCGCGTGTTGATGGACGGACGGGCTGGCAGGATGTGCTGAAAACGCTATGGTTCAGGCGCGCAAAAGATATTATAGCCGTAAGTGATGCCCTTAGGAGGAAGAACTGGGAGAAAGCCATTGTGATATCCAATCCTTATCGGGCCGACCTTTTTAAGGAAAATAAGCAAATAAAGAGGGATATAGACCTGGTGTTTCTGGGCCGGCTGGTCTCTGATAAAGGAGCAGATCTGGCAATAGAAGCCCTTCATCAGCTCGCGCAAGAAGGAGCCCAATCGGGGGAGCCTGAAGTAGGGTACCGTCTTACTATTATCGGAGATGGTCCGGAAGCACCTGCTTTGAGGGCGCTTGCTGCGAAGTATGGATTGGAGGGGAAGATCAATTTCCAAGGAGCTTTGCGCGGAAAAGAACTTGTTGATTGCCTGAATCAGCACAAGCTGATACTGGTTCCGTCGCGATGGGAGGAGCCATTTGGGAATGTTGCTCTAGAGGGAATGGCCTGTGGATGTATTCCGGTAGTATCAGATGGGGGAGGACTGCCTGACGCAATCGGACGTGCGGGAATGATCTTTAAACGGGGAGATGCTGAAGATCTCGTCAGATGTATCCGTGAAATCTTTCAATCATCAGAGCTGGAAGGGAGGCTTAGGAAGGAAGCCCGGGAACATCTTCTGGAGCATCACCCTAAGAAGGTTGCAAGTCGTTACTTAAAGGTTATCAGAGGAGCTGTATCACGAATATGAAAATTATTTTTTTTGCTCACCCAGACTTTTTGGGGCATCAAAGCATGCCGCGGTATGCTGGCTGGTTAGCTAAGGGAATGATGAAACGGGGGCATGAGGTCGATGTATGGTCGCCTCAGGCATTTTTCTCTGGCCTCGGCGTTAAGAACCTATCATTGAAAAAGTGGCTGGGGTACCTGGATCAATATCTGGTGTTTCCTTTTCAGGTGAACAGGAGATTGAAGAGGTTTACATCGGATACTTTGTTTGTGTTCACCGATCACGCACTCGGGCCCTGGGTGCCACTTGTTCGGAACAGGCCCCACGTAGTGCACTGTCATGATTTTCTTGCGCAAAGAAGTGCCCTTGGAGAAATACCGGAAAACGTGACGGGCAGGACGGGTAAGCTCTACCAGTCATACATCCGGAAAGGCTATTCCTCCGGAAGTAATTTCATCTCGATATCTTTCCAGACGCAGCGCGATTTGCATCGGATGCTAAAGCGGGAGCCCCTTGTTTCAGAAGTTGTATATAATGGTCTTACCAGGCATTTTTCACCAGCAGCGGATCTGTCGGGTTTAAGAAAAGAACTTAGTCAGGATCTCGGAATAGATCTTCGTGCCGGGTTTATCCTGCATGTTGGAGGGAATCTTTGGTATAAGAATAAGTCCGGCGTGATTGCAGCGTATGAAGAGTGGCGCAGGAAGGGGACTCAGCAGTTACCTCTGATCCTGATTGGGGAGAAGCCCGATAGCGTGCTATTGGAGCAGATTAGCCGTTCGGCTTACCGGAGCGACATCCACCCTCTGGCGGGAATGCCCGATAGCTTTGCCAATAAGGCTTATAGTGCGGCATCCTTATTCCTTTTCCCCTCGCATGCTGAAGGTTTCGGGTGGCCGATTGCAGAAGCAATGGCTTCAGGTTGTCCGGTTATTACAACCGATGAGGCGCCGATGAATGAAGTAGGCGGGAATGCCGCCTTCTACGTCGGGAAGATGCAGATCGGAGAAGAAGTAGCCTGGCTGAAGGAATCTTCTTCAATGATCAGCCATGTACTCCGTTTGACACCGGATCGAAGGAATGAGGTAATAGAACGTGGACTGGAGAACAAGTCGAGGTTTGATTCAGGACAGGCTCTTGACCGGATAGAAAGGATTTACAAGGCAATTCTGCACAAGCGGGAAATCCCAAACGTGTCGGCCGTTGATTGTTAATGTTTATCTGGAGAACTTAAATTTCATCACCAGCATGGTGATTGTTACCAACGACGAAAAGACGTTGGTAACAATGATGGGAAGATCATCTTTGAGAAAACCGTAGTAGGTCCAGATACTGGTACCCGTTAGCAGGATAATGAACATAAGAGGCGATACATCTTCAGCCTTCCGTTCTTTTATCGTCTTAACCAGCTGGGGGATAACCGATGTGCTGGTGCATATGCCTGCAACTATGCCGATCACGGTTTCGTTGATATTCATTAGCTGTTATTTGTTGGTTTATACTCTGCCGTAAGTATCGAGCTCGCTCTGGGAGTCAAACTCCAGTTTGTCCTGAAGTGTGATCTTACAGTTCTTTAGGTTCGGGTTATTTGTCTTGATGATTTTAACAATCGCCTCCGTTGGAGGTAGTCCCTGTTCAAATGTCATGGTTGCATTTCCTGAGAAACTCCTTCCGTCAGGATAGTTGGCCGTCCACGATACTAAGCAATATTTCATTTTCTATCTTTTTAAAGGTTGTTGTTTTTCAGGTATTTTCCATGATCCGGAATAGCCAGCGTGCTGAAATCCTGGGACAGCTGCTTTAATCCGCTTTTCAATTCGGCGCCTTCCATGAATTGGCCGTGACCTGATATAACCAGTTCAGGCTGCAATAGCTCGAGCCGTCTTACCGAGTCCCATGCCGCCTGCCAATCTGTGGTAAGGTATCGCGGGGGACCGTTTATTTCCTCCTTCTGCAGGAGTACTTTGTAAAGAGAGTCTTGTCTGACGGTGACAAATGCGTCTGCCGACAAAAGTGTACGATCGCTTTCCCTAAAGAAGACCACCTGACCGGGAGAATGACCCGGGGCGGGAATCCAGGTCCACTCAGGAAGGCCAGGTACGGTTCCGTTCTCGGGTAGTGGAAGCAGCCTTTCCTGAATATTGACGGGTTCATTGGGATATATAGAAGAGATCTTTGCCAATAAGCCACCTTCAACAGTTGGATCGGGATCGGGGTAGCTCTGCTGTCCTGTCAGGAAAGGGAACTCCAGCGGATGTGCATATACAGGAACGTCCCAATGTTCCAATAGATGCACGATGCTTCCTACATGATCGAAATGTCCATGGGTGAGCAGAATGGCTGTTGGCTTGGATCCTTTGCCGAATCGTTTCTCTGCGGCATCTATAAGCTTCTTTCCGCTATGTGGCATGCCCGCGTCTACCAGTACCCATTCGCCGTTCTGAGGATCACCGATCATGATCACATTAACGATTTGGTTGGTATAGTAATAGACGTCTTTGCGCACCTCTTTCCCGTGTCCGCTTTCAACGGACGTCATGGGGATAAACTTGTTGTCCTCGCTCTGATTCATAGGTCTTGACTTAGATGTTGACCATGATAACAATTTTAGGTAGCAACTGTTGGGCAAAACCTCAGATCTTATCCGATCACGTATTTCAATCCTGAGAAAACCGTATTTCTCGAACCAACATCTGAGTGAAAATGGTGTTAATACTACATCTATCAAATAATGAAAAAAATGAAAAAGTTAGCCATTTTATGTGCAATTGCATTTAGCAGCGTATGTCTGCTACCGTCTTGTAGTGATGATGAGGATGATGATGTGATGATGACCAACCAGGAGTTTGTGACAAAGGCATCAAGCAGTAACAGCTTCGAAGTCATGTCTGGTGGCTTGGCAACGCAGAAAGGGATGAATCCATTAGTAACCACTTTTGGGGCCCACATGGTGGCCGATCACACTACTGCCAGTCAGGAACTTGCCACTCTCTCCCAGAAAAAGGGTTGGACGATAAGTCCGAATTTGTTGAAACCGCATCAGGACAACTACAACATGTTAACGCCACTCACAGGTGCTGCGTTTGACAAAAAGTTTGCAGAACTGATGGTGTTGTCACACGAGGAAGCCGTATCGCTTTTCCGTTCTGCATCTGCTTCTAATGGCGTTCCTGACGCTGATTTGCGTTCATGGGCTGCCGGTAAGCTCCCTAAACTGGAACAACATTTAAAAGAAGCAAAAGATCTTAATGCCGCCGTTAAGTAGTTTTTAAATCATGATGAGTGAAAGGACCTGAATAAGGTCCTTTTTTGTTGATACCTATTATAGAAGCTTTAGCACACAAATAAGCCTTCCAGATGTTTACAACTATTAAAACAAGTTGTTATGTTAAAAAAAACATTAAGTCTCGCCGGAGCATTGAGTTTGTTTCTGGCCGTTGCCTGTACCAATTCAAAAAATAGTACAACTTCAACAGACTCTGCCAGTACCGTGGAAGGCGCGGGAGCTGCTGATACTGCCGGTGCTGTTCAGGCCCATGCCGACATCTCGGCTACAAAAGCTGATACATCAGGAAGTGGTATGGCTCATTTTACAGCCCTAAAAGATGGTAAAGTGGAGATGAAACTCACGCTTGAGTTTCCTGCTAAAGCTAACCAATCTGTAGCTGTACATTTTCACGAGCATGGAGATTGCAGTGACAGCGGGAAAGGTGCACATGGTCACTGGAACCCTACTGGTGAGAAGCATGGTAAATGGGACTCCAAAGAGCATCATTCAGGCGATATAGGTAATATTGATCTGGATGGATCTGGTAAAGGTGAGGTGACGATCCAGTCTGACAGGTGGACTATAGGTGGTGACGATAAGACAAATATCCTTAACCGATCGATTATCGTTCACTCTGGTGTTGATGATTATACTACACAGCCTACAGGAAACTCAGGAAGCCGTATTGGATGTGGTGTGATCATGCAGCTTAAGTAGAGCATAATAATTGGTTGTATGAATGTTGCAATAATTGCTTAAATTCATATAACCAATTATTACTCAAATGAAAGCATTAACTAAGATACAGGACTGGGGTGATCGTCATCATCCCAGATGGTTAGACTTTTTCCGGATTATGTTGGGCCTCGTGTTGGTCTGGAAGGGTGTGCAATTTGCCGGGAATCTCCGTGCGTTTGATTCGCTTATCGAGAATGCAGGATTTGGGATGATTCTATCCGTGAGTATGCTCGCTCATATCATTATTGTTCTACACATCATTGGCGGCTTACTAATTGTACTGGGATCAAGCACCCGCCTTTGTTGTCTCCTCAATTTGCCGGTGTTGATTATGGCCGTGTTCTACAACATCAATCAACATCAGGATATCTTCAGGCCATACGCAGAAATATGGCTCTCCACTTTTGTATTGGTTGGACTTATTGTCTTCCTCATAGAGGGAGATGGTGTTATTTCAATAGAAAGGGACGGAGCTATGGAGACGTCTACTCCAGTGCAAGAAGGTAATTAGGTGCATGGTATTCTCCGGTAATTGTTGAAACAAATAGATCGGCCGGAGGTTCTCTGATAAAACCACAGCCATGTTTGATAAAGTATTAGAGCTCGTAAAGCAACATATCGCCAATAATCCTGAGATAGCAGATTTGGTTCCTCCGGGACAACAGGAAGATGTAAATAAAGAAGTCGCTTCAGGTGTAAACGACGGTTTGAAAAACAGCCTCTCATCCGGAGGACTAGGAGGGATGCTATCGTCTCTGACAGGTGGTTCTGGGGGTGGAGATATTTCTTCGACGATTAGCAAAGCCGTAGCAGAGCGTTTACAAGGGAAGTTTGGACTTTCTCCTGAGGTTATTCAGAAAATAGCTACCGCTGTACCGGGCATCATACAGAAACTGAGGGGATAGAACCCTGTCTTCATCACAAAAGTGTGCAAGATGATCATCTTGCACATTTATTGATCATTTTTCCGGAGGTTGCCTAAATTGCAGTACGAAACCATTACAATGATGCGTATCAAGCTGTTGGCAACTCCTGCAATAATCATATTACTGTTCTCCCTGGGCTTCAGCCTCCGGAGGCACCCTGCACACCCTCCCATTGAGAATACTTCCATATGGCAGAACTATGAGCAGTACAAGGAACCCGCCATTCAGCATCGCATGGTCAAACATGCCGATATGCAGCCCCTTATCACCAAACACGTTTCATCAGGGCTCTTACGTTCTTCTGTCATCGGATCCTCTGTTCAGGGGAGGGATATACACCATTTGATTGCGGGGGAAGGGAAAATCAAAGTTCTTCTCTGGTCACAGATGCATGGCGACGAGTCTACTGCAACAATGGCGATGTTTGATATCTTCAATTTTCTTGCAGCAAAGGACGATAATGACCGCTTCAGGCAGCTGCTGAAAGAAAAGCTTGAACTTCACTTTGTTCCAATGGTCAACCCGGACGGTGCAGAAGTATGGAAGCGCAGAAATGCCATGGATATTGATATCAACCGCGACGCCCGTTCCCTTACTACCCCAGAAGCGCGGCTACTGATGAAGGTTGCTGACGATATTAAACCCCGGTTCGGATTTAATTTACATGATCAGAATATCCTGTATTCCGTTGGCTCGTCTGCGAAGCCGGCGACGATCTCCTTTTTAGCGCCCGCATATAACCATACCAGGGAAATGAATGAAGTGCGTCAGGATGCCGCGCGTTTAATCGTGGTGATGAACCACACTTTACAAAAGTTAATTCCCGATCAGGTAGCGAAATATAGTGACGCTCATGAACCCAGAGGGTTTGGCGACACCTTTCAAAAGAAGGGTATATCAACTGTCCTGATTGAATCAGGCGGCTATCAGAAGGACACGCAGAAGCAATATATTCGCAAGCTCAACTTTTACGCCCTCCTGAGCGCATTACATGCGATTGCGAGCAATGGCTATGAAAATGAAAACGTCGAAGAATACTTTGCGATCCCCGACAATGGCAGATCTTTGTTTAACCTGGTGGTAAGGAACGCCGAGATTAACAATGAAAATTTGCGGTATCGTACCAGCCTCGGGATTAATTACTCTACCACGGTAAATGTTTCTGAAAGACGATTTAATTATCGCGGTGTTATAGAAGAGCTTGGCGACATGCAGAATAATTATGGTTACGATGAAGTCGACGCCGGTTCGTTGGTATCCCTCCCCGGGAAGGTCATCACCATGACCAAAACGGAATGGGAGAAACTGAGTCTCGAAAGCGAGGCTCAGCTCCTGAAGCAAGGATATTTGTATATACGGTTTTCAGACCAACGTTCACCAACCGGGCCCCTTCAAAACCGTTTACTAAACCTGGTCAACGGCGCCTCCACGGGCGCACGGCCTCCTGGCTTATACCAATACCCTAACTTTATCCTTGCACCTCCGGAGGGAAGGCCAAAGTATGCGGTCGTAAATGGATTTCTTGTGGATCTCAGTAAAGAGATCAGGCCTCTTCCAAACACCTATGGGTACTAGTCATAACTAACCCGGAGTCTTTCCAGCATCAGCCGGTTACCACCCGTGCTCCCTGTATGCTGCACCCCGAATCCAGCGGAGGCATCAGGGTTTATTTCCGCCGACAAGTTGACCTCATGTGCCAGTCCGCTATCTTTCTGTCCTTGCTGCTGCTCGCTGCTTGTAGTCACTCTAGCGCTCAGGATTTTGTCTTTAACGGAGAGTGTTATTTGACATCCAGGAAGGAATGCCGAGGTATATTGATGAGGTCCAAGAGGAGTTCCGATGCCGTTTTCGTATTTGTACAGGCTGACCAATACTCCATTTCCATAGGCAGGAGTGCGTTCTATCCTCAAGCCGTAGCCGCTCATGCGTTTTGTATCGTACTTTGTGTACACGTCCAGATATTGCCCTGTGGCACTACCAAATCCCTGTCCGGCCGCCTTCTGCGGACTCAGTTCGAGTTCAAGGTGCATGTTTCTATGTTGCCGCGTCTGTGTATAGAGCAGTCGTGCACCGCGCCCAAGAGTAAACAGGCCCTGTCTACCCGCAGTTTCGACTTCCCCCTCTCCATACGCCCAACCGTCTCCCGGAGCGGGTTGCCACGCATAATCGGGGTTTAAATCCTTGGGTCGGTAGGTGTCAATCGTCCAGAAGCCATTCCTGATGATCTCATTTCGCCTGGTTGGAATATTCTTGAAATCAGTGGAGAGACTTTCGCTCCCGATATCGTTTGGCTTAATTCTGCGGCTCCTGGCGAACACCGCTTTCCCTGTCTCACTTGTTTCGTGACGGGGTTCGATTTCTGCAATCAGATAATAGCCCACATCTCCGCTGCTTAGTTTATAATCCTTGTAAGGTTGATTCATACGACTCACCGCAACCTGTAGCGTGTCACTTCCATCGTCGCGCCTGGCTCTGTACCAGGTGATCAGGGAGAAGTCGCGCTTATGCTGCAGATCCAAGGTATAGTCCGCTGAGACTTTCCCCATCGAGGGCTCGCTTGAATGTAAGGCCTTGCTGATGCGAGGCGCGGGAGCAGGAATGCCGCTCACGTCAAAGTACACCAGTGCCACGATACCTGAGACTGTTTCGCCCTTGATATAGCCGCGTTTCATCTCCTCGGAAGTATTCGTCCCCTTTACAAGGAGTGCTCCGTCTCCGGTAGAGACAAAGGAGAGAAGCTTAGGGTCACTTACCGTCCACTTTATTGGCGTTTCCTGTCTTGTCCGGGCAGGGTAGAGGATATACGAAACCTTAACTTCAGCACCTGTAGCGCCGTCCAAAAGGGTTTTAGAAGCATTGAGCTGCAAGCGGAATGCCAGATCCCCATACTGATTTAAAAGTTCCTTCTGTCGGGCCGGGTCCCAGTCATCATCTCCCCGCAACAGATTGTAGATATTATACTGATCTCCGATCTTGAACGCTTTCAAAGACTCCTCGCTTAATTCAACGGACAGTTCCGGATGACCTGCGCTGATCATAACTGGCTCTCCGTTCAAGGTATTGTGGTAAACGTAATGTCTGGCCTGATTAGAAAGGATGTCTGTCCATTCCAGTCGCCGCGCGTTTCCGTCGAAGTGGCAGTCCACGACAGCAAATATGGCGTTGTTCTTTGCGAAGAAGATGGTTGGATTGGCTTTGGGATCTCTCAGAACAGTCTCAAAACTGCAGCCCAGATAAGCTTGGAGGATTCTTGAGCCTCCCCAGGAAGGATGATTTGCATAGAATCTGAAACGGCAGCGCTCAAAAATGCTCATTCCGCCGGAGCCTATCGCATCGTCGGTGCATTGAAAAAAGCAGTTTTTGAAGTATGCCCGCTCTGGTTCTCTTCCGGCTGCGAATACGTTAAGGAAACTGATGAACCTACAGTTCTCAAAGACCCACTTGTCCATTCTTCCGCCATGCGCAGTGGTGAGAACCTGTGCCTGAGTGATCGTCTCCTGACGCTTGCGGTGATTTTTAGTCGGGTCACGGGAATAAATAAGATCCAGATTGCAATAGTTGCCAAAGGTAATGTTGTATGCTTTGAACCCGTCTCCCACGCCTATTGTATTCCAGTTTCCTATTGCTCCAGCCATTTGCCCCCGGTCGCCTGCAATAATGGTATGCTCCGGGTTATCAGCCAAACCAATCAGCGTGATATTGGCTTGGGGAAGGCGTAATCCTATCAATTCATTTTCCTTGTTTTCGTCGTATGGGTTGTTCGTCCAGTAAACATCTGGTTCCAGGTAGATTATCGTGGGATCATTGCTTGTTCCATCCTTCGCACATGCAGCCGCATCCTGCAACGTACGGAAAGCATATTTGCCCAGATTCTTCTGCTCCAGGCGGGCATTGATGTACAAGGACCTTTCATTCAGTTTAATATCACGTCCCTGGTATTTTATAGACGTGATGACCTTGGCCTGTGCGGTGCTGCTCTTTTGCGAGGTTGCAAACAAGCTTATGCAGCAGAAACACAGCCATGTCAATAAAAACAAAGTAGTAGGCTTATTTACTCTCATAGAGAAGGTTTATGATGACTAAGGTAGCAATTTCTGAATTACCGGGAACGGATTCGACGAGTTGTACGGGGCGGAGGGAGTGCATAAGCCGGGCCGACTTCTATTAGAATCTGGGAGGACTCTCCATCTCCCGGTAGCACAATGGAAAGAGCTCGGGCTGGAACACATTTTCCAGCCATCGAAGAAAACATTATCGTCTATAAAACAGTTTATTACAAATGGAAAAGGATGAATTAAAAACAAAGGAGTTTGGAATATCCATCGAATTATCCTGCGATCCTGATCCTGATTCGAGGATCCAGGGTTATGATATTGCGCCACTGCTTGGACAGACTTACCAGATCAGACGTGCAGGCAAGGAGGTTGGCAAAATTCGTCTATCAGCACAGGAGAGATGGGAATGGGTAGAAGGAAGCCTGTCCCAGGATTGTGCGGATGCAATCGGTAAAGCAATCAGCGCACACAATAGACGATATTCGGGGTGATAGTAGCTGATGTCCAGTAGATGGAGAGGTTTAGTTATAAAGGGTTTCTCCAGGTTGTGTAAAAAATAAGAGATGAAGCAGGAGGAAACAGCGCTTCGGCAATCAAACCCGTCTAAGTGTTGTACCTTTACAGGGATTAGTGTTGAAAAATCTACAAATGAGTGAAGTCCGATTGAGGAACAATGTCCGAATAACAGGTGCTGGTGAACAAACTATTATGTTTGCACATGGCTTTGGCTGTGACCAGAACGTCTGGAGGTATTTAATAAAAGAATTCGAGAGTAGTTACCGCCTTGTCGTATTCGACTTTGTTGGCTCTGGACAATCAGACTTAACAGCCTATAATTCCAGCAGGTACGGTAGTCTGGATGGCTATGCACTGGATGTCATTGAAATTCTCGAAGAGCTCAACTTTCGCGATGTTATTTTCATCGGTCACTGAGACTGTAAAATCAACTGTGTCAGATAAGAATTAAAGAATGATTTTTATTTTCGACACAACACATGAGTAACAAAGAATTTGATTTCGAAAGCTTCAAAGCCGAAGCGATTAAAGGAATG